>JACCDH010381962.1_pt1 | contig 29116 bp, 22 predicted proteins | sample 7442481 | NCBI WGS metagenome assembly JACCDH01 (sample SAMN15323433, study PRJNA562643) | freshwater metagenome | isolation source: river surface water | place: USA:Blue River Watershed | collected 2017-08-15 | reverse complement strand
ATTGATGATGATGACTACGAGAGCTATAACAGTCTTTTCCCCTCTCTCTGGGATGAAAGGATAGTAAAGCACAGGAATTTTGACAGTCTCCTTCAATGGCTAATTGAAAAGCATGTAATCGATAAATAATTTGCTAATCTTCTGCTATTTTCCGGATTTAATTTTTAAAGTATTTTTAAATAAGGTAATCTAATGTTTTGCAATAAAATTCTACTAATCACCGGCGGTACTGGCTCATTTGGTAATGCCGTGCTGCGTCGTTTTCTGGATACCGATATCGCTGAAATCCGCATTTTTAGTCGCGATGAGAAAAAACAAGATGATATGCGTAAAAAGTATAATCATCCGAAGCTGAAGTTTTACATTGGTGATGTTCGTGACTATAACAGCGTGCTGAATGCGACGCGTGGTGTAGATTTTATTTACCATGCAGCTGCACTGAAGCAGGTGCCAAGTTGTGAGTTTTATCCCATGGAAGCGGTTAAAACGAATGTGATTGGTACTGAAAATGTGCTCGAAGCTGCCATTGTCAATGGCGTCTCGCGCGTTGTTTGTTTAAGCACTGATAAAGCGGTTTATCCAATTAATGCTATGGGTATTTCCAAAGCCATGATGGAAAAAGTCATGGTTGCCAAAGCGCGAAACTTGGACGCTCAGAAAACTGTGATTTGTGGAACCCGCTATGGCAATGTGATGGCATCTCGCGGTTCTGTCATTCCCTTGTTTGTTGATTTGGTTCGTGCGGGTAAGCCAATTACCATTACCGATCCGAATATGACTCGCTTTATGATGACTTTAGATGATGCAGTTGACCTTGTGCTGTATGCGTTCGAACATGGTGATAACGGTGATATTTTTGTGCAAAAAGCACCTGCCGCAACCATTGATGTACTCACGCAGGCGTTACTTGAATTGATGCAGCAACCGGCGCACACAGTGAACATTATCGGCACCCGTCATGGCGAAAAATTGTATGAAGCTTTATTAAGCCGCGAGGAAATGGCTTGCGCGATTGATATGGGTAATTACTACCGAGTACCGCCAGATAACCGTGATCTGAATTACGGCAAATACTTTGACCAAGGCGATCAAAAACTGAGTGAGTTAGAAGACTACAACTCGCACAATACTGAGCGTCTTGATGTTGCGGGGATGAAGCAACTTTTACTGAAATTAAAATTTATGCAGGCGATAGCGCGTGGTGAGCACGCAACTGCAGAGGATTAAGCGATGAAAGTATTAGTCACCGGCGCCAATGGTTTTATCGGCAAGAATTTAATTATTAGTCTGCAGCGTAACCCTGATATCCAAGTGGTTAAATTTACTCACGATATGGATGTTGCTGATCTACCCAGGTTACTACAAGACACTGACTTTATCTTTCACCTCGCTGGCATCAATCGGCCACAGGATGAAAATGAGTTTGCTACAGGCAATGCCGATCTGACCGCAACAATCTGTCAGGCTATCAAACAAACTGGCCGTAAAATTCCAATTGTCTTAACTTCGTCGATTCAGGCCGAGCGCCATAATGCTTATGGCAGAAGTAAATTGATGGCCGAAATGCATTTACTGAATTTGCATTTGGAAACAGGCAATAAAGTTTATATCTATCGTTTGCCAAATGTGTTTGGCAAATGGTGTAGACCGAACTATAACTCGGCGGTTGCAACGTTCTGCCATAACATCAGCCGCGGTTTGCCTATCCAAGTGAATGATCCGGCCGTTAAATTGCAATTGGTTCATATTGGCGCCGTGGTGAGTTCATTTGTCAAAGTGTTATATGAGCAACCCGCAGAGCAGCTGTATGTCACTGTTGATCCGGTTTATCACGTTACCCTAGGTGAGCTGGTCGACCAGCTTTATAAGTTCCGGGATAGTCGTGAAAGTTTAATTACGGAACCGGTCGGTGAAGGGTTTACCCGCGTGCTTTATGCGACCTACATCAGTTACATTCCACCAGATAAGTTCAACTACAGCTTGACCAAACATGAAGATAAACGCGGTTGTTTTGTTGAAATGCTGAAAACGCGTGACTCAGGTCAATTTTCATTTTTTACGGCGCATCCTGGTGTGACCCGTGGCGGCCATTACCATCACGTAAAAACCGAAAAGTTCTTAGTGATTAAGGGCAAAGCTCGTTTTGGTTTCCGTCACATTATTACCGATGAAGTAATTGAAATTTTTACCAGTGGCGAAGTGCCTGAAATTGTTGAAACAGTGCCAGGCTGGTCTCATGATGTCACCAATATCGGGGATGAGGAAATGGTAGTAATGCTCTGGGCAAATGAGAATTTTGATCGCGAACGTCCAGATACAGTGGCTTACAAGGTGTAGAAATGAAAAAACTCAAAATAATGACAGTCGTTGGCACACGTCCAGAGATTATTCGCCTTTCTCGTGTGATGGCTGCTTTAGATGCTCATTGCGAACACATCATTGTGCATACGGGGCAAAATTACGATTTCGAACTAAATCAGGTGTTTTTTGATGATTTAGGCGTTCGTAAACCTGATTATTTTTTGAATGCGGCAGGGGCAAGTGGTGCTGAAACTATTGGGAATGTCATCATTGCCGTTGATAAAGTTTTAGCCGAAGTCACACCAGATGCCATGCTGGTGCTGGGCGACACCAATAGTTGTATGGCGGTTATTCCGGCAAAACGTCGCAAGATCCCAACTTTCCACATGGAAGCGGGGAATCGCTGTTTTGATATGCGAGTTCCTGAAGAAATTAACCGTCGAATCGTAGACCATACCGCTGATATTAACCTCACTTACAGCAGCATTGCTCGTGATTACTTGCTCGCCGAGGGCCTGCCTGCCGATCGCGTGATTAAAACCGGCAGCCCAATGTTTGAAGTGTTAAATCACTACATGCCACAAATTGACGGTTCTGATGTACTTGCTCGGCTTGGGTTAACAGAGCGCCAGTTTTTTGTAATTAGCGCGCATCGTGAAGAGAATGTCGATTCAGTGAAAAATCTGCAGAAGCTTGGTCAAGTGTTGAATGGCCTGGCTGAGCAATTTGGTTTGCCTGTGATCGTCTCTACCCATCCAAGAACTCGAAAACGTATTGAAGAGCAGGGTCTGACATTCCACCCTCTGGTTCAGTTATTAAAACCGCTTGGTTTCCATGATTACAACAAACTGCAAAAATCAGCTAAAGCTGTGTTGTCCGATAGTGGAACAATCAGCGAAGAATCTTCAATTATGAATTTCCCTGCCTTGAATATTCGTGAAGCTCATGAACGGCCAGAAGCCTTCGAAGAGGCTTCTGTCATGATGGTGGGTCTTGAGGTTGAACGGGTATTCCAAGCTTTGCAAGTATTAGAATCTCAACCCAGTGGTGCTGAACGTTTGTTAAGACCCGTCGAAGATTACAGCATGCCGAATGTCTCAGATAAGGTTGTCAGAATTGTGCATAGCTACCGTGATTATGTAATGCGCGTGGTTTGGAAGCAGTATTGATGCGGATTTTATTCATTAGTCAACTGTTTGACCCTGAGTACTCAATCAAAGGTTTAGCGTTAATGCAACGGTTGGTTGCCGATGGGCATCAAGTGGAGGTATTAACAACTTTTCCAAATTACCCTACAGGGAAGGTATTTGAAGGTTATTCAGTTAAATTTCGTCAGGTTGAAGATTGTGGTGGTGTAAGGGTTGTTCGGCTCTGGTCTCATATTTCACATTCAAAATCGAAATTTTCAAGAGCTTGGTCCTATTTGTCGTTCACTTTGATGGCACTTTTCGCTGCATTGTTTACTCAAAAGCCAGATGTCGTTTATACCTACCACCCTCAATCGACCACAGGGCTTATTGGTTTGTTGATGAAGTTATTCAGGGGCGTGCCTTTCATCACAGACGTTCAAGACCTTTGGCCTGATGCTTTATCGGCAACCGGCATGCGTCGAGATGGCGTCCTCTTAAAAGGGATCGGTCGGTGGTGTGCTCTGGTTTATAAATGCGCAGCAAAGATAGTTGTTCTCTCAGAAGGTTTTAAGCAGGCTCTTATTGATAGAGGTGTCTCAGCTGAAAAAATACACTTAGTATACAATTGGTGCCCAGAGGAGCAGCGTATTGCCAATGTTTTAGAGCAAAGTTCTAAGGTAATACAGAATGAAGGTCCTGCACGCTTTGTCTATGCAGGCAATTTGGGCGCTGCACAAGCTTTGACCTCAATCATTAAAGCTCTCGGTCGTTTTCAAAAGAGTGAGTTAACCCTCACTTTAATTGGCGGTGGGGTTGAAAAAGAGCAACTGAAGAATTTTGTTGCTGAAGCTAAGCTTGAAAATATTTTCTTTGGTGACTATGTACCGTCGTCTCAAATCTTTAACGTCTTAGCAGATGCCGATGTATTAGTGATCCATTTGAAGGATGACGACTTATTTCGAATTACAATACCGTCAAAAACGCAATCAAGTATGGCCATGGCCAAACCAATCTTGATGGCTGTAGGTGGCGAAGCAAATAAGTTAGTTGTTGAAGCTGATGCAGGCGCTGTAGCTGAGCCGGAAGACGAGCATTCTATTCAAGAAGCTGCCGCTACACTGTTAGCAAAGCGTCACACTTGGCAGCAGTTGGGTCAAAATTCACGAAATTTTTACCAGCAAAAATTATGCATGGATGTTAATTACCAGAAGTTGCTGGTGGTGCTAGCAGGAGCCGCTAAATAGTATGATTATTCGTAAAGCGACCAAGGACGATTTGCCGCAGATAGTGGATGTGCACATTGCAGCATTCGAAGGTTTTTTCCTCACACTGATGGGAAAACCTTTTTTAAGAAAAATGTATCAGGCTTTTTGTTCCGAACAGTTTGGTGTCATGCAGGTCGCAATTGATGAGAGCCAACGAATTGTTGGCTTCGCTGCTGGAACGATAGCCCCAGATCAGTATTTTCCTGCGTTGCGAAAGAAAATGTGGTTTAAGTTTCTGCTCGCAGCAGTCCCAGGGATTATTAAGAATCCCCTTAAAGTACTAAGAAAACTATACCATGCAATGTTTTACAAGGGTGATAAGCCGGCAACCTTGCAGCAAACGGCTTTGCTCAGCAGTATCGCTGTCTTGCCTGAAATGGCAGGGAAATCTCTTGGAAAGGCGTTGTTGACCGAATTTGAAAGGCAAGTAGAGTTGGCGGGGATAAAAAGTTTGTATTTAACCACTGACAAACATGGTAATGATTCAGTGGTGGGCTTCTACATCAAAGCCGGTTATCAGATTGAGAGTGAATTTACTCAACCTGATGGGCGGCAAATGTTGCGTTTAACGAAATCTTTTAAATTTTGAGGCTATATGTCAGTAAATAATTTTTTGCCATTTGCACTGCCAGAGATTGGCGAAGAAGAAATTAATGAAGTGGCAAGTGCTTTACGCTCTGGTTGGGTTACCACAGGGCCAAAAACCAAGCAATTTGAGGCAGATTTTACTGCATTTCTTGGAGATAGTTCGTTGGAGTCAATCGCTGTTAACTCTGCGACTTCAGGTCTTCATCTCGCGTTAGAGGCTGTGGGTGTAGGCCCAGGAGATGAGGTTATAGTTCCAACCTATACTTTTACAGCGACTGCAGAAATCGTACGTTATCTTGGCGCCACACCGGTTATGGTTGACGTTGATGCGGAAACTTTCAATATGACGGCTGATAGCTTTAAAGCAGCAATTACAGAAAAAACTAAAGCAGTCGTCCCAGTTCATTTTGCAGGTTTAGCCTGTGATATGGAACCAATTATCGCTGTCGCTAAAGCGCACAATATTCGTGTGATTGAAGACGCGGCTCACGCCTTACCGACAAAATACAAAGGGCAGTTAATTGGTACTTTAGATACTGATATCACAGTGTTCAGTTTTTATGCCAATAAAACTATGACAACTGGGGAGGGGGGAATGGTAGTGACGCGCCATCCTGAACTGGCTAAGCGTTGTAAGGTTATGCGCCTTCATGGGATCAGTCGTGATGCTTTCGACCGTTATGTCTCAACAAAACCTGCATGGTTTTATGAGGTCATTGCTCCAGGCTTTAAATACAACATGCCTGATATCGCAGCTGCGATTGGTATTCATCAACTGAAACGTTTACCTGCATTTCAAGAGAAACGGGAACAAATGGCTCGGGTTTACTTTGATGCATTTGAAGGTTTACCGCTCGAAATGCCAGCAACGGCTGCAGAACATGATGAACATGCTTGGCATTTATTCCCAGTGAAAATTAAACCGGAAGCGGGCATTGAGCGTGCGCGGTTTATCGAAAAAATGGCTGAGTTGGGCATAGGATGTTCAGTACACTTTATCCCATTACATTTACACCCATATTGGCGCGATACTTATAATCTTACACCAGAGATGTTCCCTGTTGCGCAACGTATTTTTGAGCAGGAAGTATCGTTACCTTTGTATACAAAAATGTCTCATGATGATCAGTTACGCGTTATCGCTGCTGTTAAACAGGTGCTGATGAATGCTTAAGCGTTTATTTGATATTTGTTGTGCGTTAGTTGGATTAGTCACGCTACTTCCTTTGCTATTACTAATTGCAATCTGGATTAAAATTGATTCCCAAGGACCAGTTTTTTTTAGACAGGTCAGAGTGGGGCAGTTCGGTATTCCATTCCGAATTCATAAATTTCGCACAATGCGTATGAATGCTGAGCAAGCGGGTCGCCTAACAGTAGGTCGTGATAGTCGAATCACACGCTCAGGACATTTGTTACGTAAAACGAAACTGGATGAATTACCGCAACTAATTGATGTGTTGATTGGGAAAATGAGTCTGGTCGGTCCTCGACCTGAGGTTCAGGAGTTTATTGATTGCTACCCCGAGGATATAAAAACAAAAGTTCTGTCGGTTCGCCCGGGTATAACTGATCGCGCGTCAATCGAAATGGTAGATGAGAATGAAATCCTCTCGAAATACCCAGATCCACGCCAAGCTTATATCGATCACATATTGCCACTGAAGCAGCGGTACTATGTTGAGTATGTCGAAAATAATAATATCGCAGTTGATATCCAAATTATTTTTGCGACTATTCTCAAAATTATTAAGCGACACTAAAAACTGCAATGATGGATTGAGCAGAATAATGGTTCTGCTCTAATTCAACTACTCCCCCAGTGTCAAAGGTGCCAATAAGATCTCGACTCGGCGATTTGCTGCGCGATTGGCGGCTGTGGTGTTGGGTAATACTGGGTAGTTGGGGCCTTCGCCGTGGGTTTCTAAGCGGCGTGGGTCGAGCTTTTGGGTGAGTAAGTAGCTTTTTACGGCGTCTGCGCGTTGTTGCGATAGCTGCATATTCACCGCTAAGCTGCCACTATCGTCGGTGTGACCGATGATCACGACCATGGTTTTATGATATTCGCTGACCACTTTGGCGAGTGTGCTTAACACTGGATAGAGCTGCGCTTTAATCTCACTTTTCCCCACTGCAAAACTGCCTTGGCTAGGAATTTCTAGTCGTAAGACATCCCCGTCACGATGCACTTTAATGTTACTGCCACGCAACTGTTCGCGAAGTGCCTGTTCCTGATTATCCATGTAATAGCGAATGGCAGAGCCTTCAAGTGCGCCAATTTCTTTGGCTAACTCTCGACGTTCTGCAGTGATGGGGTAATTCGTCGGTGCGGGCGAGGTCGCGATACTTTCTTGTGAACTACCAGGCCATTGCGGCATTTGCTGACAGCCGGTGAGGATTGCTGCGCTTAGCATCGCCATGATGATTGTTTTATTGCAGTGATTCACGAAGCGTATCCGTTGTCTGGTCATTCGGCTAATTCCTTTTTTAAAAATCCGAGCCTAGGCTGTTGAAACTGAATTATGACTGAATTTTTGAACCGAGCCTAGCGCCAAACTTTTGAGTCAATCACGCGCACAGCTCGGAGCTTTAGATTGTTGCATGGGTTGTGCTGGACATATATACGTCTAAACGAGTAACCTGTCTGGCGAAATAGTCAACAGAGGCGTAGGCAGAATTCATGGTGGGGCAGGATTGGAAGCGGATTGTGATTAAGGTGGGGAGTGCCTTAATTGCTCCGGAGGGTAAAGGCACATCAACTCGATTTTTACTGGCAATTGCCCGCTTTATTAGCGAATGCAAGCTGCAAGGGGTCGATGTGGTTTTGGTATCAAGTGGCAGTGTTGCTGCCGGGCGTTCTGCCATCCCCTTTAGCCATCACCCCTTGCCCATCAATGTGAAACAAGCAATGGCTGCAGTTGGCCAAACTCGTATGATGGCGGTGTGGAGCCAGTTATTGGACTGTCCTTGTGCCCAAATCTTGTTGACCCATGATGATTTGCGCGACAGGCGGCGTTATCTCAATATCGATAATACCCTGCGGACTTTACTTAGTCATGGCGTGTTGCCCGTGGTTAACGAGAACGACACAGTGGCCACCAAAGAACTGAAAGTCGGTGACAATGACAATTTAGCGGCCATGGTGGCAACCGTGGTTGAAGCCGATGCATTGCTGATTTGCTCTGATGTTGATGGCTTGTATACCGCAAATCCACGCACCGACAGTCAGGCCCAATTTATTCCAGTGGTTGAACAAATTACTCCAGCAATTTTCGCCATGGCGGGCGGCAGTCACCACGCGATTGGTACGGGTGGCATGGTCACTAAAATCCAAGCGGCGGAAAAAGCCACGGCCCAAGGCATCGATACCTTGATTTTGAATGGCCAAAAAGCCGAAAGCTTTTCCGCGCTGTTACAAGGGCAGGCTGTGGGGACTTTATTTAAAGCGCAGGCAGAAACGCTCAGTGCCAAAAAGCATTGGTTACTGCATACCAGCAAGGCCCAAGCTGAAATCGTGCTCGATGCTGGGGCAGTGCGGGCCTTGCTGAAACAAGGTGCATCGTTACTTGCGAAAGGCGTGCAAGCCGTTCGTGGTGAATTTGAAAAAGGCGATGCGCTGTGGCTGGTCAATGCCGAGGGTCAAAAAATTGCCAAAGGGGTGAGTCAATACAGTGCTCATGAGTTAGAGAAAATCAAAGGATGTCACAGCCAAGAGATTGCGGCCGTGCTGGGTTATTGCCCGAGTGAAGTGGCCATTCATCGTGATGATCTCGTGTTATTAACTCAGCAAGGCTGAATCTTGCGCAACTTTTGGAGTGAAATATGACCAACTCAAACCAATTCGATGTGGTCGCTCTGTGCCAAGCTGCACAAGTGGCCTCGCGCCAGCTCGCGCGCTTATCTGAGGGGCAAAAAAATCAATTGTTGTTGGCAATGGCTGCAGGCATTGAAGCATCCATCCCCGCCATTTTGGCCGCCAATGCGCAAGATATGCAGCAAGCCCAGGCGTTATCCACTGCCATGCAAGACCGTTTGTTGCTGACCCCTGCGCGCTTACAACAATTGGCGCAAGCTGTGCGGCAAATTGCCAGTTTGCCAGATCCTGTAGGCCAAATTCGCCAGCTGCAACCGAGGCCTAACGGCATTCAAGTGGGGAAGATGCGAATTCCGCTCGGGGTCATTGCGATGATTTATGAAGCGCGGCCGAATGTGACGGCGGATGCTGGCGCTTTGTGTTTAAAGTCAGGCAATGCAGTGATTTTAAGAGGCGGGCGTGAAGCTTTGCATTCCAGTTTGGCGATAGCCAAAGTGTTGCAACAGGTGTTGGTCGAGCATCACATCAACCCGGCAGCCATTAGCGTATTGCCAGATCCAGACCGAGCTGTGTTATTGCAATTATTGCAGCAAAAAGCTTATGTGGATTTGGTCATTCCGCGGGGTGGTGAGGGCTTGATCCACTTCGTCAGTGAACACAGCAAAATTCCTGTGATCCAGCATTACAAAGGCATTTGCCATTTGTTTATTGATAAAGCCGCAGAGATTGATAAAGGCTTGCGGCTATTACTCAATGGGAAGACTCAGCGTCCTGGCGTATGTAATGCCTTGGAAACTTTATTGGTGCATCAAGCGATTGCTCCGCAGTTTTTACCATTGGCGGCAGCCGCGTTAGAAGATGCTGGGGTGAAAGCCTATTGCTGTCCGTCTTCTTTGCCTTATTTTCAGCAGGCTGAATTAGCCGGGCCTGAGCAATATGACAGTGAATATCTGGCCTTAGCGATATCGGTCAAAGTGGTCGAAAATTTTGCTCAGGCTGTAGCCCATATCGAGCAACATAGCTCAGGCCATACCGAAGTGATTTGCACCCAAGATATCAGCCGAGCGCAGCACTTTTTACAGCTGATCAATTCGGCAGTGGTGATGGTCAACGCTTCCTCGCGGTTTTCCGACGGTGGCGAACTGGGTTTAGGTGCTGAAATCGGTATTTCTACCAGTAAGTTGCATGCTTACGGACCCATGGGGTTAGAGTCGTTAACCACCGAAAAGTATATTGTGATTGGGGATGGGCAAATTCGCACCTAGAGCAATTCGAGGCATCTCTGACAGGCTGCAAGCTAACTTGGCTTGCAGCTTAGTCGATAGGCTAATTGCGGATGGTGTCCGTGCGATTCCACAAATTCTGGTTTTTCTGATAACTGAAGTACTCATCGGGATACCAGCATTTGGGGATCAAGTCGGTCGTGGTGCGCTCTTCAAAATTCGAGACTAATTTACTCAAAATTTCCCGCAGTCGCTCTTCACTCACTTTTTCTAATTTCTGCTGCGCAGGGCTGAAATAGAGATTGTTTTCTGCACTGATCACCAGATTAATGCCAAAACTATTGAAGGTTAAATTGCGCGTGACTTGCCGGCAAATCGGCGCTTCGGGCTCTGGCGGATATAAACCATTCACGATGGCATATTCGTAGCGGTCTAGATCACGCTTGTCAGAATCTTTCGGAATGTAGGTAATGCCATACCCTTGTGGAAAATAGCCGGTGATCTTTAATAAACTTTCAATAATTGCCGCAGGATACCAGCCTTTTTCCACGCCTACTTTTAACAAGGCACTGACTTTGGGCAAATGCTCGTAATTATAGTTTTGCTTGGCTGGCAGCACCACAGAGGTATAAACCTGTGGGATTTTCAACAAGTTGCCGATACCATCCTCTGGTTTAATCGCGGATTTTAATAAATGCAGGACGAAGCTTTGGTTTTCCTCTTCCAGAGCGAGATACACTTCCCGCTCTGCTTTGGAATTCCCGACGTAAGTATCTAGCCCGAGCCCTTCCGTCAAATAGCGTTGGCTCTGTGCAAAGCTAATTTCAAGCAGTTGTTCTCGCTCTGGTGCACTTAACGGGCGATATGGATCTTGGTTATTGTCTTCGCCCTGCAGAATCGTTTTGACGGCAGGATGCTGCAAACCAATATCCTGCAGTAAGCACGCCATCACCAGTGGAATTTGGATTTGTTGGCGAAAACTGACGCCTGAAGCGTCGATGCCTTTATTGAGTACATATTGATTTTTAATCAGCTGATCAGCCAACAACTGGTCAAGCAATCTTAGTGCTAACACCGCTTTATAGAGATGCTTATGACGTTGGTTCGTTGCTGCAATGTTTTTGCCACGAGTTGGCGACAGCAATTGAATAGTCCCTAGCATGCGAGCAGTCAGCTGATTCGATTCATAAGGCGTTTCGCCAGTGACTGCTTCCACAATATGTTTGGCAGTTTGCTTCAATTGGCGGATCCGACCGAGGCGATTTTCCTCTTGGAGTCTTAATAGATCTTTCAGCTCGTTCTGGCAATCCAGCATGCGTTTTTCAATTTTCGGACGAGCACTTTTGTTGACCTCATTTAAGCGTTGCTGCAGTTCGGTCAGTTGTTGTTGTAAAGTGTCGATAGCCTGTTGTTCTACCCCTGAGAAAAATACCGCGGCTTGCTGATAGATGGATTGCGACAACGGATTGACATCATGGATCCGATACAACAGTTCTTTCACTGCTTTACTGACGGTGCTGTCTCCAAACAGAGGCTGATTCATCCGTGGAATATCCTTCGCCATATAAGGTGCTATTGGGTACACTTTACTGTAGCGGCTTTTAGTTCAACTGTCAGCCATCGGTGGCTGGTGAATTGAGAAAAAGGGCTCGCTGAGATTTCGGTACAACTCATGTCGTAAAAGTGCAGCAAAAATGCAGTAATATTTTACAAAATCGAGTAAATTTGCTTTTCTTAAACAGTAAGTTAGCAGGCAAGGGGCCAAATTTTGAAGATTGCGGTGATCGGCGGCGGCATCAATGGGCTCACCACAGCTTGGCAATTAGCGCAGGCGGGTCATCAGGTGCAGCTATTTGAACGCGATGAGTTGATGAAAGCCACCAGCGCCGCTTCGAGTAAATTACTGCATGGCGGCTTGCGTTACCTTGAGCAAGGCGAATTTCGTTTAGTGCATGAAGCTTTGCAGGAACGCCGCTGGTGGATCAAAAAAGCCCCGAGTTTGACTCGCCGATTACCTATCCTCTATCCGATTTATCAGAATGGTCGACGCTCGCGTTGGCAGCTCAAAATTGGCTTGTGGCTTTACGATTTATTATCTGGCCGTCGTGGGATTGGCCGTCATCGCTGGCTCAATGCAGTACAAACGATCCGGTGTAGTCCGAACATCCAAGCCGAGGGTTTAAAAGGCGCTTATTTATTTTTTGATGGTCAAATGCATGATCAGCAACTGGGATTGTGGGTGGCTGAGCAAGCGCAAAAAATGGGCGTGCAAATCCATCAACATTGCCCAGTGGTTGAAGTCAAAACGGATGCCCGAATCCGTCTGGGGTCTGATGGCAGTTGGCTGCAATTTGATCGAGTGATTAATGTTGCGGGGCCTTGGAGTAATCTGCTGCTCGAACAATCAGGGATTGAACCGCCGCAAGCGATTGATTTGGTTCGAGGCAGTCATTTATTGTTGCCAGCCATCAGTCGCTATGGCCACATGTTGGAGGTGCCTGGCGAAAGTCGCATTGTGTTTGTGTTGCCTTATCAAGGGCAAACCTTACTCGGTACCACGGAAGTCAGGCAATCGATTGCTGAACCCATCCGTTGCAGCGAGCAAGAGCGCAATTACTTGCTCAAAGTGTATAACCACTATTTCATTAGCCAACGTAATATTGCTGATATCGAACGAGAGTTTGCAGGCGTACGGCCTTTACTAGGCGGCAGTAATGAAGCGACGCGGGCGAGTCGCGAATATGCCATGAACTGGCAAGAGCACTTGTTGACAGTCACTGGCGGCAAATGGACAACCGCAAGGGCCTTAGCGCAACAGGTGGTTCAGCAAATTCGGCAATCTGCTCGGCGAAAATAGCGCGTCGTCTAATTAGCTTGTTGGCGAAGTTAACTCGGTAAAAAAGCTCAGTAAAAAAGCTCGACCCCTTTGCAGGCTGAGCAGAAGGCGTTAGTAGGCGCTTTATTCTGACGGCTTATCGCGCAACAAATGGCAGTCGCTGTGTCAATCGCTACAATCCGCACCACACGACTTGGCGCCAAACGTTTCATTTCGTTCAATTTCAGCTGTTGAATGTTTAGCGTTCGAGTCGCCAGTGTTTCTATGATCAGTGTTTAAATGTAGGGAGCAAAATGCCAACAATTCTTCCATGGTATGCCGCTTGTGCGGTACTGGCGAAAACCTCATTATTAGGTTTAGGGGTACTGACCATCATTCTGGCTGTTTTGGCTTTAGTCGCCCACCGTTTGTTTGCTCATCAATTACCTTTGGGCAGCCAACAACGGCTAAAAACTATTTTTAAGACGGCCATTTGGCTGCAACTGGGTGTGTATGCCCTGTTGGTCGTCAAATTAATCGTGGCTATTGCCATGGATAGCTCTTGGCAAGATATCCCCACCTTTATTGTCAGCCATTTAGTGATGCATCATGTGATGTCAGCCTTGATTGCAACAGTGCTGATTGTACTTGCGATCCGGCTTTACAATCACCGCCATGCCGAGCAACAAATGCGTTCGGGTTCTCTCAGTTAGCTGAGAGAACTCTTGGGTTTGGCGAGATGCGTTCGGACCCATTTTTGTCATTGTGACATTAACTTGACTAAACTGTGAGCTTTTGTAAATCTGGATGGGTGAGAATAAATCACATCCTTCGCGAAGTTTTTGCGAAATAAAATAATAAATTGCTCAAGGAATTTAGCATGTTAAAGAAAATGTTGACGCTCGTAGCCACTGCTTCTTTGTTGGCCGGTTGTATTGCCCCCAAGGCTTATGTGGACCCCAATTATGTCAAAGTGACTGCTGCAGATGTGAAATCAGTGGCGAAAAAGCATCCAGCCAAAATTGCAGTTGAGTTCAGGTCGAACGGCGAGCCTAAGCCTGCTGTGCATGATATGTTGAAAGCGAAAGTAGAGAACGCGCTGCGCAGCACAGGTGTGTTGGAAGTGGACCCAACTGCAACAGCATTCAGCCTGACGGTCACCGTCAATAATATTGCAGACACCAGCAGTGCAGCCAGTAAAGGCTTTATGACAGGCCTGACTTTGGGGGCTTCAGGTTCTGTTGTTACTGATTTTTATGACATCACGATCAGCTACACCGATGCCAGCGGTCAACAACAAAAAACCTATAAACATGCCTTACATACCACGATTGGCAATCAAGATGCACCATTTCCCAATGTTGCGCCTACCACGATTGATGCCGGCTTTGATGCAATACTGCAACAAGTGATCCTGAATTTTGTGACTGATATGCAAAAGGAAGGGAAGTTAACTTATATCATGCGTCTGCCAACTATCGCCCCTTAAAAAAAGATCTTGCCGCCGCTGCGCAATGCGCGGCGCTGGCGGCAAGATCGGCAGAACTGTGGTCAGCGCAACTCGCTTAACGTAAATCCAAGGCTAAGATTTTAGAGCGACGCTGATAGTTGTAGAGCTGTTGTTTTTTCGCCGGTAAATCCTCGACATCCTTCAGTTCAAAACCATGTTCCAAGAACCAATGAATTGATCGGGTGGTCAGGGCAAATAAAGTAAAGTATTTGCGCTGGCGGGCAATTTGAATGATGTGCTTGAGCAACAAAGTGCCGCGATCAGCGTCACGATAGTTCGGATGTACCGCCAAGCAGGCAAATTCGCCAACATTCTCCTCTGGAAACGGATATAAGGCAGCACAGCCGATGATCAGGCCATCGCGTTCAATCACGACAAACTGATCGATTTCCATTTCCAGCTGTTCCCGTGATCGGCGCACTAACAAACCTTGTTGTTCCAGCGGTCGGATCAAATCCAAAATACCACCGATATCATTGATGGTGGCGAGCCTTAACCGCTCTGCTGCTTCGGTGACAATTTGCGTCCCGATACCATCTCGCGAGAATAACTCTTGCAGCAGTGCACCATTGATTGAACTGGACACTAAATGGCAACGCGAAACACCTGCACGGCTTGCGGTAATGGCCGCATGTAAAAATGCCAAGGTAGAAGTGCAAGCGGTTTGCTGTTCTTCCAGTTTAGTCATCATGGCTTCGGCATAATTAGGCATCAATTCAGCAATAATTTCGCCATCTTCGTCAATAATGCCGCCTTCATCGGTGAAACCAATCATTTTATCGGCTTTTAGTTTAATCGCGACTTGCGTGGCAATTTCTTCCGCCGTCAGATTAAAGCTCTCGCCGGTGACTGAAGCGGCTATCGGCCCCATTAACACAATACAGTTTTGATCGAGCTGACGACGAATACCGGCGACATCGATGCGACGCACACGCCCGCTATGAAAATAATCGACACCCTCATCAACCCCGAGTGGCTGTGCGATGACGAAATTGCCACTCACCACGTTAATCTGTGCATTGTGCATGGGGGTATTGGATAAACTCATCGACAACCGCGCGGTAATATCGAGCTGTAAAGCCCCAGCAACCTGCTTTATTAAGCGGAACGAGTCATCATCAGTGACACGAATGCGATTGTGGTATTGCGCAGTCAGTCCGGCTTGATTGAGTGCTTGATTGATTTGCGGTCGAGCGCCATACACGAGAACGATTTTGATCCCAAGCGTATTTAACAAAGCGATATCATTGATAATACTGCGAAAGCCAGCTTGCTGCATGGCTTCACCGCCGAGCATCACCACGAAGGTTTTGCCACGGTGTGCATTGACATAAGGGGCCGATTGGCGAAATCCATCAACAATTTCAGTAGTACGCACGCTCTGTTTGGTTCCTTCTAGCAATAAGTTCAAGCATCTCGATTTTGTATGACAAATCGATGAAACATGGGCGGTTGCGATCTGATCTCAAGACGGTCGGGAAGGTTTCACCGAATGACAGCAAGGCTAGTCAACCGACTCAGAGTTGATGATCGCAAAGTGGGCGTACTTTAATGGAAAAGTGGATAAATATCCATCAAAAAAAATATGGAATTCCCGGTATTTCCTAGAAAATTTACTGAATTTAACTGGCGTTTCTTTGGTTTTTCATTATCACTTGCTTTGATTATTAATCCATATATGGTGAATTAATATTCTGTATTTAAGCAATTTAATTATAAGTAGATGAAATATAAAAATTTTTGCAAATGCTAGCGAATCGTATCGAAGTCATCCGGTGATAAAAAAAGCCTCAGGTGGCTGAGGCTTTAGTCGGTAGGGCGTGTTTTGGGCATTAATCCAAAATAATATGCGGTAAAAACCGCGAACTATCTTTGGTAATGAGCGTGTTATCTTCGCGGATACAAATCCCTGCTGCGCTATCACCCACCACCCAAGAGCCAATCAGCGTATAACTCTGATCAAACTTAGGCAGAGCATGGAATGCTTGGCGAATAAAAGGCGCATCATTGTAGGGCCCATCGACTTGCAAACGCTGACCTTGGGCATCCACTAACTCAATATTCGCCCCTTCACGGGAGTAGAGAGGCTTGCGCACCCAGCCTGCAGTTAAGGGTTGCGAGTTTGGTGTTTCGAAAAAAGCCGGCAGTAAGTTGGGATGATTGGGATATTTTTGCCACAGTAACGGCAATATGCCTTTATTGGACAACAACATTTTCCAAGCAGGTTCCAACCATTGCGTTTTACTGGTCAGGAGATGCTTGCCAAATTCTTCCCGCACCATAAATTCCCATGGATACAGCTTAAACATGGCTTGGATTGGGAAATTATCAGGGTCTACCAGCTGGCCATCAATTTCGCCAATTTCTTCAAGGCCAATAAATCGGGCATCGACACCAGCTTGCTGGGCAATATCCAGCAAATAACTTACCGTGCCTTTATCTTCGATGTTGTCACTGACCGCAGTAAAATAGCATGGCTGCGCCAGTTCCATATTGGCGAAGCGATGCTCCAATTGGTCTTGTAATGAGTTGAATTGGTCGGCATTGCTTGGCAATTTGCCCCGCAGCAACTGATCTTCCAACCAAACCCATTGGAAAAAACCACTTTCAAACAATGACGTAGGCGTGTCGTAGTTCAATTCCAGTAGTTTTGCTGGCCCATTACCATCGTAGGCTAAATCGAGGCGGCCATACAGATGCGGCTGCGAGCTTTGATAGGATGCTTTCAGCCAATCCCAATAGGCCTCAGGCACTGCTAATTGCTGTAACTTTTGCTCATCGGCCAGAATGTCCGGCACCAATGACAGCGCCATTTCATGCAATTCTTCGGTCGGCGCTTCGAGGTCGTTTTCAATTTGCGCCATGCTAAATTGATAATAAGCTGATTCGTCCCAATAAGGTTCACCATCGAAGGTGTGGAAGTTGAATCCGACGCTCTCGGCATAGTTGCGCCATCCTGGGCGCTCTTCACACTGAATCTTTTTCATTCGAAATTAGCCACCGCTACTACTTTGCTCACTACGGCGCTGAGCTTGGGCACCAAAACCACCGCGTTGCACCATTTTGCCAGGTTGCGGCACCATGCGAGAGGGCATGACTTTCACTGGGCCTGTGAATCGTGAAACCGGTTGGTTGTTGGCGGTACGGAACGTGGAGTTATCATCCCGCGACTTATAGAGTGGCTGTGATTGCAAATTGCCTTTGTTGGCGCCATTCATCAACTGGCCAGCCATAAAGCCCATCATCATCGGCATGAAGAAACTGCCGCTCGATGAGGTGGCTGCAGTTGTTGGGCCGGCTGCGGTGGTTGCTGTACTGGCAGGCACTTCACAATTACCAACGCCGAAATCCGTTTCGCAAGCCGCTTGGTCGGTATATTTCGGCGCAACTTGTGGGTGCAGTGCTTTTGCTGCGTTGAATTCAGCTAAGCATTGTTCAGGGTTGTAAAACCCAGCACATTGCTCAGCCGTTTCATAGACCGCAGTTTCAACAGGTTCTTCGCGCGCACAGCTGGCCAATAAGAACGTGGTGGCCGCTGGGACCATCACCATCAACGCCGCTTTGCGGCTGCGTTTGAATCGAGTCGACATTGGTTTATTCCCTTAAAAAGTCATACTGGCTGAATTCACGAGGCCAATCGCAATTGAGCAACAGGCGGAAAAAATACCTGTTGCGACTTCACCTTGAGTGATGCGTTCAGGTAATTGCTTCACAGTGATACGGACCACTAAGAAGGTGAGCGATTGCACAACTAATGCGATAGCCCCCCAAATGGCACAGTCGGCTAATGAAACCGAATGCGTGATCGCGCTTGCCAATGGCAAAGCAAAGCCCACAATAGCGCCACCAAAAGCAATCGCAGCAGCAGGGTTATTGGCGCGGATCAAACCAAACTCATCATGGGGAGTGATCCAGCTGTAAATCCTTGCAAACAATAAGATTAATACAATTGCAAGAATAAAAAAGCTGAGGAAATTTGGTAAACCAGCAATAGAGGCAAGTAAACTTTCTGACATGATTTCAATTCCTTTTTTTGAGTTTTACGCATCATCCTGAAAAATGGCTCAAAACGCAATCATCCCAATACGAAAGCACAGAAAAGTAAGTTTTCTGGTTAAAAAAACGACAGCACCAAAATCCTCGGCTACGCTAAAAATTAGTGTCTAAAAATTAAAGACAAAAGTGAATCAATAGCCAGCGCGAGGAGTGGACTCAATGTTGAATCAATTTAAGGTCAGTAGTCGCTTGGCGGTGCTCGCCGCATTGCCTCTAATCGTATTGATTGGCTTATGTATTGCGGCGCTGAGCAATATGACGCAATTAGCCCGAGGGGTCGATAGTTTGTATGTCGATCGCGTGAAACCCTTACAGCAAATCAAACAAGTCTCAGATGCTTTTGCAGTGGTCGTTGTCGATACTCTACATAAGCATCGGGCAGGCTTACTCAGCGCGAGTGAAGCAAGTTCAGCAATCACACAGGCAGAGCAACAAGCGATGAACCAATGGCAGGCCTATCGTAATACACAGCTGACAGCTGAAGAAGCACGCTTGATTGCCAACACTGAACCGCTGATTGCCAATTGGCGGCAACAAATCGCGGAGTATCAACAAGGGCTTGCCAGTCAAACATTAACGCAGATAGAGAATGCTCAATTTAACAAGCAACTTTATAAAACAGCAGATCCACTCAGCAAAGCTTTAGATGAACTCATTCAGCTACAACTGACTGAAGCCAATAAGTTTGTCAATGTGGCGCAAGAAACCTTAGTGGATACCCGATGGGTGTTTAGTCTGTTGGTTTTGGTGGTGGTCGTCGTTTTAAGTATTTTGGCTTTTATGGTGTCTCGGTCTATTTCCATACCATTATCTTCATTACGAGCAACTGTGATTGCAGTCGGCGATCATGCCGATTTACGCTTACGTGCAGGAGTGGTGGGCGAAGATGAAATTGCGCAAACTGCTCAGGCGTTTAATCATACCGTAGAAAAAGTACAACAATTTTTCCAGGAGCTAAGTCAAGCGGTAGTCAGTTTGGCTGCGGCCGCTGAGCAAATGAGTGCGATCAGTAAAAGTGTCAGCAGCACCGCATTTTCGCAGGAGCATCATGCCAACCTGATTGCGACAGCCGTCAATGAAATGTCGATGGCGATTGCGGAAGTTGCCAGAAGTGCTCAAGCCACATCGAATCAAGCGCAAGACGCCGATAGCAGAACGCAATTAGGGTATGAGCAAGTCAATTCAAATGTCGATATGATGAATCAATTGTCATCCACCGTCGGCAATGCTGCGGCAGTGATCACCACTTTAAATACGGAATCAGAAAAGATTGGTCAGGTTTTGAGTGTGATCCAAGGCATTGCGGCACAAACTAATTTATTGGCGTTGAATGCTGCGATTGAGGCCGCGCGTGCAGGCGAGGCTGGCCGAGGTTTTGCCGTGGTGGCGGATGAGGTTCGCACGTTAGCAACCAACACACATAAAGCGACCGAATCTATTCGAGTCATGATGGCGAGCCTACAAACTTCAGCAAAAGAAGCGGTGGATGCCATGGAAGTTTCACAAACGCAAGCAATGCACAGCGTGACCAATGCTACGGCAGCTGGTGGTGTACTGGCGGAAATCAAGCAAGCAGTCGGCAGTATTGTGGATATGAATACGCAAATTTCTGCTGCGACCGAGCAACAAACGGTTGTGGCGGAAGATATTAATCAAAATATTACCGAGTTTAGTCACAGTATCACTGAAGTCAGCCGCAGTGCCAAAGAAAGTGCGGAAGCCAGTGAATCTTTGGCAGTGCTTGCCGCCAGAATTTCGCAACAAGCGGCTTTGTTCCGGGTCTAACAGCAATCACCATTTTCTGCTGGATTGTCAGGCAATCAATCGAGTCGTTAGTCAATTAACGACTCGTTGCTCGTGGCGCTTATTCAGCTTTTGGTCGCAGATCGGGCGGTGTTAAGCGGTCAAGCTCTAGACAATCAAGTTCAACCCTCTACACTCGATTCAAATTTCATTCAGCAGCAACCGAGCATTTTGCTTTTTCAAGCCATGTCAGGCATCCGCGTGCCAATTTTATTGAATTGGTGGGCCATGAGCCGAAAAATTTACTGAGTGATAACCTTGTTTGATTTGCTTGCGATAGGATAATTTCATGAAAAATAAAACAATGATTGCGCTTGGTGTAGCGCTTGCCCTCGGCCTGACCGCTTGTGATAAAGCGCCTGCGCCAACGAAGGAAGTGGCAGCTGCACCGGCAGTGGTGGCAGAAACCCCTCAATTAAAATCGGGTATTTATCTGAGCAATCTCGATACTCAGGTGAAACCGCAAGATGACTTCTTCCGTTATGTGAATGGCAATTGGTTGGCGAAAACTGAAATTCCAGCGGATAAATCTCGTTGGGGCAGTTTTGATGAGCTGCGTGACGCATCCAGCAAGCATGTGTTGCAAATTGTCAAAGAGGCGGCAGCAAAACCGGGTGAAGTCGGGTCTGATTCGCAAAAAATTGGCGATATGTTCCGTGCCTTTATGGATACGGCAACCATTGAGAAGTTAGCCTTAACCCCATTAACCGCCGATCTGGCAAAAATTGACGGTTTAACCAATCATGCACAATTGGCTACTTTATGGGGCCAATTACAAGCTGAGCGTTATGGTTCACCTGTGGCTGTGTATGTTGGCCAAGATCAAAAGAATTCCACCCAATATATCACGGGGGTCAACCAATCTGGTTTAGGTTTACCCGATCGTGATTATTACCTCAAAACCGATGAAAAATCGGAAAAAATTAAACAACAGTATCAATGGTTAATTGCAAGATTTTGGGAACTAGCCGGATGGCCGGATGGCACCAAAGCGGCCGAGAAAATTTTTGCTATCGAAACCAAACTTGCCAATGCGCATTGGAGCCGAGTACAAAATCGTGACCGTACCAAAACGTATAACAAAAAGACCATTGCTCAGCTCTCTGAGCTTGCGCCAGGTTTTGATTGGGCCGCGTTTTTCAATGCCGCAGAATTGGGTAAAGCGACAGAAGTTGTGGTACGTCAACCTGATTACTTAACGAACTTTGCCAAAATTCAGTCTGAAGTATCTTTGCAAGACTGGCAGTTGTATTTGAAATTCCATTTACTGCGCAGTCAATCCGCACTGCTGAGCAGTCAATTCGAACAAGCCAACTTTGATTTTTATGGCAGAGTGCTGAGTGGTTTGCAAGAGCAGAAACCGCGGGAAGAGCGTGCCGTGGTTGCTATCGATGATGCTTTAGGTTTTATGGTCGGCAAAATTTATGTCGAGAAACACTTTAAGCCTGAAGCGAAAGAGCGTATGGACCAAATGATCAAGAACTTACGCGTAGCGTTTGAGCAATCGATCAATGAATTAGAGTGGATGAGTCCAGAGACCAAGCAACAAGCGCAAATGAAGCTGCAAAAGTTTAATACCAAAATTGGTTATCCCAATGTGTGGCGTGACTACAGCTGCTTAAGTATCAAAGCCGACGATTTAGTAGGCAACGTCAAACGCAGCAATCACTGTGAGTATCAACGGATGATTGCCCGCTTAGGAAAACCTGTTGATCGCGAAGAATGGGGTATGACACCACAAACAGTGAACGCTTACTACAGCTCGACGATGAACGAGATTGTATTCCCAGCAGCGATTTTACAACCCCCATTCTTTGATGTGGAAGCAGATGATGCGGTGAATTACGGCGCCATTGGCGGGGTAATTGGCCATGAAATCACTCATGGATTTGACGACCAAGGTCGTCGTTCGGATGGGGATGGCAATTTGCGCGATTGGTGGACTCCCGATGATGAAAGTCAGTTTAAACAACGCGCTCAGCTGATGATTGACCAATACAATGGGTATAACCCAATCGATGATCTGCATATCCAAGGTGCTTTGAGCTTAGGTGAAAATATCGCGGATTTAGGTGGGTTAACAGTGGCTTATCGCGCTTATAAAAATTCGCTGGCGGGGAAAACTGCCCCTGTGATTGATGGCTTTACTGGCGAAAAACGCTTCTTTATCGGCTGGTCACAAGTCTGGCGCACGAAGGCTCGCGATGAAGCTCTGCGTCAGCAAATTATTACTGGTCCACATTCACCAGGTATGTATCGAGTGCTGGGGATTTTGTCGAACATGCCAGAATTCTATCAGGCTTATGATGTGAAGCCTGGCGATGGGATGTATCGACCTGAAGAGCAGCGCGTGAAAATTTGGTAGCCAGTTGCACCGCTTGTTCCAAACGTAAATCGGTTGTCATGATAAACCGGTTGTGATGATAAAAACGGAGCTTTGCAGCTCCGTTTTTTTATCAAGATAGTCAGCGTTTTGAAATAGTCTGCATTCTCACCGTCAGCAAAGCACGGTGACTGTTATTTGCGGCTTAAATTTTCAGCTAAAAGCAGCTTAAAATGCATACGTATGCAATAAAAATTCATTCCGCGCCAGCGGCGAAATTGTCACTGCGCCGTAACGTCAAAATGCTCAATGTACAGTCTCAGCACTGATCCGACAGAATGTTGAAAAAAAACACGATTTTTACTGGTTTTTTTCACTCACCTCGAAAAAAGTTGTGCTATTTCTTTATAGGCATATCGCATCAATTCGTTGAGTTTTGGTGCATTTCTAGTGAACTGCTGTATTTTGTTTCAACAATTTGCACAGGGGTAGTGCAAGCCAACATCGGACTGCACTGTCACGGCGCATTATGAATACGTATTCATGTTGTGTAGTTGCGCTGTTCCACTTAGAAATAGCAAGGTTGTCATACTTCATGCCTATGGGTATGGAGCGCACAACTCATAATTAGAGCAACACCACACCGGGGATGAAGGGCAATGAAACACTACAAATTAAGCGTATTGACGCTGGCAATGGCGACCGCAGGATTGAGTTCTTTCGGCGTTATGGCACAAGACGCTGCGGCAAAAGACACGAAAAAAACTGTTGAAGAACAGATTGAAGTCATCGGCGTAACAGGTTACCGCGGTAGCTTGCAAAAAGCCCAATTAATTAAAATGAGTGAAAACTCAGTGGTTGAAGTATTGTCTGCAGAAGACATTGGTAAATTACCAGATACTTCAGTTGCAGAATCTTTATCACGTTTGCCAGGTTTAGCCGGTGAGCGTCGTAACGGCCGTACCAGCGGTCTGTCTGTCCGTGGTTTCAACGAAAACTACGTAGGTACTTCTTTAAATGGTCGTGAATTACTCGGCATGGGTGATAACCGCGGCGTTGAATACGATTTATATCCTTCTGAAATCGTGAACACGGTTTTAGTTTACAAAACACCAGAAGCATCCCTGATGGCGCAAGGCATCGGTGGTACTGTCGATATCCAAACAGCAACACCACTGACCGCGAAGCCGACTTTGGCAGTGAACGTCAGCTACGAGCAAAACGGTCAAGATTCTGGCAACCCAGATTTTGATAACAATGGCCACCGTGCATCTTTAAACTTTATCGACAAGTTCATGGATGACAAATTAGGCGTTGCTTTTGTTGCGGCAACGATGGAATCTCCTCGTCAAGAACAACAATTCCGTGGTTGGGGTTATGCCGGTGCAAGTGCTGCGAAAGCTGCGCCAGGTGTGACAGTTCCAGCTGGGACTGTGGTTTTAGGTGGTCACGATTCTTTCACCCGTTCAGCCATGTTAGAGCGTGATTCAATCGCTGCAATCATCGAATACGCACCAAGTGATCGGATGAAGGTGAAGTTTGATGCGCTATTTATCGATTTCAATGAAAAAGATGCGCGTCGTGGTTTAGAAGAAGGCGGTGCTGAATGGGGTACCGGCGCTTACACCATTACTGGCGTTGAAAACGGCTTAGTGACTTCAGGTTATTATGATGGCTTCCACTCGGTCATTCGTAACGATGCCCGTGAGCAAGATGCCAGCTTAGAAACTTTCGGTTTAAACCTGGAATATGCATTAAACGACGAATGGTCTGCTGAACTTGATTTATCAACGGGCGATGTCAGCAAAACCATCACTGACATCGAAAGTTATTCAGGCGTTGGTCGTGCAACTGTACCAAACCGTCCCATGGCGGCACGCTCTTGGACTATGACGTCTTCAGGCGTGATGTACAGCGCTCACCCAACTTTACCATCAGTCGATTACACCAACGCTTCGTTAATTCGTTTAGCAGGCCCACAATCTTGGGGTGGTAGTTTAGCACCAGTTCCTGCGTTTGCTGGCACCAACGGTTTTGGTCCATCAACAGCGCAAGACGGCTTCGTCAACCAACCAGAGTTTGAAGAATCTTTAGATAGCTACCGCGCACAAGTCAACGGTGATGTTGAGTGGGGCGTGATCAATAAGTTTGAAGCTGGGATTGTTTACAAAGACCGCTCAAAAACTAAGATCAACAACGGTGCTTATTTAACTGCCAAAGTATGGCCAAATTCTGATCCAATTCCGAATGTGTTAGGTGTGGCCGATTTAAGCTTCATCGGTATCCCAGGCGTATTGGCGTATGACAGCTTAGGGTTATATAACAGCGGTTATTACATTTCTACCAACGCGGCATTATTAGAAAATGGCCGTTTTGGTGATACCTATACGGTTGATGAAAGAATCACCACACTGTACTCAATGGCAAACATCAGCACTGAAGTTGCTGGCATGCCATTAGAAGGGAACGTGGGTGTACAAATCGTCAACTCTAAGCAAAATGCGAAAGGTTTCGATGCAACCACAGGCGTGGGTGGTTACACTCGTGCAACACCAGTCAGTGGCGGAGCTGATTACACCGACGTATTACCAAGCTTAAACTTAAGCTTAGAAGTGGCTGATGATCAGTTCGTTCGTACTGCGGTATCTAAAGTGATGAGCCGCCCACGGATTGACGATTTACGTCCAAATGCGACCGTAAGCTTTGCTTTCAACGATAACAACATCCTGTCGACTGATCCACGCAATAGCGCTTGGAGTGGTAATGCGGGGAACTCTGAATTGAAGCCGTTAGAAGCGAATCAATTCGATTTATCGTATGAAAATTATTACCATGAAAATGGTTATGTCGCGACCAGCTTCTTCTTCAAAGATCTGGTGAACTGGCACGTTGCTGGCGCAACAATCACAGATTTCAGCGAAAACTATATCCCAGGCTTCCACCAAACTAGTACTGGTCAAGCGCCAGCAATCATGCAAGGTGTGTTGAACTACCGTGAAGATGGCATGCAAGGTTTCGTTCGTGGTTATGAAATCCAAGCCAGTTTCCCATTTGAAATCGTTCATGCTGCTCTGGATGGTTTAGGGCTTGTTGCCAGTGCGACCAAGCTAGATGGTTCATTGGGTGAAGGCAATAACCGTCAAGGTGTGCCAGGCCTTTCTAACGAACTCTATACGTTAACTGCTTACTATGAAAAAGCGGGTTTCGAATTCCGTGTTTCTGGTACCAAACGTGATGAATTCACCACAGAAACTCGTGGTCTGAGCTTGAGCTTAGCACCAACAACCGACCAAGGCGGCACTTTAGTTGATGCGCAAATCGGTTACGATTTCGGTGAGTCAGGCTTTAAAGAGTTAGAAGGTTTACGCATCTCTCTGCAAGGCCAGAACTTAACGGATGAGAAGACGATCCAAGCCAATGGCAACGATCCGCGTCAAATCACGCAATACCAAAGCTTCGGCCGTAACTTTATGCTGAGCATGAACTACAAGTTCTAATTCGGTAGGTCGAGTGATCTCGGAAATGACTAAAACCCAATCAGCTTGCTGATTGGGTTTTTTTTAGAGTAAAAATCATGGATATCGTGAAAAAAGTTGTCATTTTGGGCGGTGGTACCGCGGGTTGGTTATCTGCAGCACTGATTAAGAAAGTGATTGGTTCAGTGGTTGATATTGAATTGGTCGAGTCAGAAGAAATCGGCATTGTCGGTGTTGGTGAGGCCACTATTCCTCCGATCCGTTTAGTGAACCAAGTGCTTGGCATTTCTGAAGCTGAGTTTTTGCGTGAAACGCATGCCACGATGAAACTTGCGATTAAATTTGAGAACTGGGGCAAGATTGGCGATGGGTATTTCCATACCTTTGGCGCGCCGGGTCGCAGTTTACCCTTCTGCCATTTTCACCATTTATGGTTAAAAGCAAGACAGGCCGGTGATGACACACCGATTTGGGCTTATGATTTAAATTACCTATGCGCGACAGCCGGTAAATTTGCGCCCATTCAAAGCCAAGATCCTATTTTAGAATTGCCTTATGCTTTTCATTTTGATGCGGGGCTTTATGCCAAATTTTTGCGCAAACTCAGTGAGCGTTTGGGTGTTGTTCGCACCGAAGGGAAAGTCTCTGCGGTCACCAAACATTACAATGGCTTCATCAAAAGCTTAATTCTCAGTGATGGCCGGGAAGTGGCTGGCGATTTGTTTATTGATTGTTCTGGCTTTGCTTCACTGTTATTGCAGCAACAGTTGGGCACAGGTTTTGATGACTGGAGCCATTTGTTGCCTTGCGATCGCGCGGTTGCCGTGCCTTCAGCGCGTTTTGACAAAACATTACCTTATACCCGCGCCATTGCGCACTCAGCAGGGTGGCAGTGGCGCATTCCATTGCAGCATCGCAACGGCAATGGGCTGGTGTTCAGTAGTGCGCATTATTCTGAGCAGCAAGCGATGGATCTATTGTTGCAAAATATTGAAAGCGAAGCGTTGGCTGAGCCACGCGTCATTCGTTTTAAAACAGGGCGCGCGCGGAAACAATGGCATCGCAATGTCATCGCCATCGGTCTAGCTTCAGGCTTTTTAGAGCCGCTGGAATCGACCAGTATTCACTTAATTCAGTCTGGGATTGTGCGGTTGCTACAGTTATTTCCACATCAAGGGATTGATGACAGTAAAGTGGCTGAATATAACAAGCAGTCTGCGGTTGAATTTACTCAAATTCGCGATTTCCTGATCCTACATTACTATCGTAATCAACGCGATGACAGTGATTTTTGGCGGGATATGCAGCGTTTGGACATTCCAGAGACACTCAGGCATAAACTGGCTATCTTCGCTGCGGATGGCACTTTAGTGCGCGATAACAACGATTTATTCCAAGACAGCTCGTGGCTGCAGGTCATGATGGGACAGGGCATTATGCCCAAAGATTACCATCCGATTGCTGACAATTATTCGCAGCAGCAATTAACCGAGTTGTTGGCCGGGATCCGCGCCATCAAACAACAGCCTGTGGCTAAATTTCCAACCCATGATGAGTTTTTAGCCCAAGCCACTCGCAGGTCTTAAGGGGTGGTTTTGCTGACCGTCGACTAACAATTTCGAGGAAATGATGAGTCCATTACGTTTTGCTTGTTGGCTTACTCTGGTGGGAGCATGGCCAGTCGTTGCAAGTTCACCTGCAGCTATGCCCTCGCCAGACTGGCGCGATCAGGTGATTTATTTTGTCCTGACCGATCGCTTTGCTGATGGCGATCCGAGCAATAATGATCAAGGTGCAGGCGAATATAACCCGAAACTGGCGAGCCATTATAGTGGCGGTGATTTAGCGGGCATTCAAAGCAAATTGGATTACATTCAGGGGTTAGGCGCCACGGCTGTTTGGTTAACGCCGCCAGTCGCTAACCAATGGTGGAGCGAGAAACTGCAATACGCAGGGTATCACGGCTACTGGGCTACTGATTTTAAAGCGGTGGATGCGCATTATGGAACTTTGGCCAGTTATCAAGCATTAGCCAAAGCATTACACCAACGCGACATGTATTTAATTCAAGATATTGTCATTAATCATACGGGGAATTTTTTTGGTTACGACGGTGAATATGATGAAAAAGATACGGCGAAAAATTTTGTGTTGTATGAAAAGCCGACCAGTCGTCAACCTGCTCCGAGCCAATATCCGTTTTCGTTAATCAATCGCCGCGATGCCAAAGCTGCCGCAGCCAATATTTACAACTGGACGCCGCCAATTATCGACCCGCAGGTTCCCGGACAAGAATTTCGGTATCAATTGGGCGGTTTAGCGGATATCAATACGACGAATCCGCAAGTGCGACAAGCCTTGAAAGACAGTTACCGTTTTTGGCTGGAGCAAGTCGGCGTCGATGCGTTTCGAGTGGATACCGCCAAGTATGTTGAGCATGAGTTTTGGCATGATTTTCTGCACAGTAAGGATGGTATTTTTGCTAAAGCGCGCAGCATCGGCAAACAAGACTTTTTAGTTTTTGGCGAAGTGTTTGAAGCCAGCAAGCCTTTTGCCGCCAATGGTGAGCAAAAAATTAAAGCCTTTTTAGGCACGCCAGAGCGACCTGAACTGAATTCTGTGATCGCTTTTCCGTTGTATTTCGAGCTCAATCAAGTGCTTGCTGAAGGCGCACCGCCGGCGCAGCTGGGCTATCGGTTAACGCAGCATGTCAGTCAATTTGCCGAACCGCATCGCTTGCCCACTTTTCTCAATAACCATGATACCAAGCGCTTTCTGGCGTCCGGCAGTGTGGAAGCTTTTGTGCAGGGAT
>JACCDH010426325.1_pt1 | contig 29156 bp, 16 predicted proteins | sample 7442481 | NCBI WGS metagenome assembly JACCDH01 (sample SAMN15323433, study PRJNA562643) | freshwater metagenome | isolation source: river surface water | place: USA:Blue River Watershed | collected 2017-08-15 | reverse complement strand
GGAACCCGAAGGCGCAGCGCCCCGAGCTGTGGGACCTGTATAACACCCGCGTGCACCCGGGCGAGAACATGCGCGTGTTCCCGATCTCGAACTGGACCGAACTCGACGTCTGGCAGTACATCGCCCGTGAAAAACTAGCACTGCCGAACATCTACTTCGCGCACCAGCGTGAAGTCATCCCGCGCAATGGCCTGCTGGTGCCGGTCACGCCGCTGACGCCGCCGAAGGAAGGCGAGACTGTCGAGACTCAGACCGTGCGCTTCCGTACCGTCGGCGACATCTCCTGCACCTGCCCGGTGTCGTCGGATGCCGCAACCGTCGAGGCCATTATCGCCGAGACCGCGGTTACCCAGATCACTGAACGTGGCGCGACCCGCATGGACGACCAGACGTCCGAAGCGTCGATGGAAAAGCGCAAGAAAGAAGGATATTTCTAAATGAACGCCGTAGTAGACCAGAACCACGCCGCCGCTGACCAACTCGACCGCGGCCTGCTGCGCTTCATCACCGCCGGGTCGGTGGACGATGGCAAGAGCACCCTGATCGGCCGCCTGCTGTTCGACAGCAAGGGCATCTTCGCCGACCAGCTGGACGCGATCTCGCGCGCCCGCCACAAGCGCACCGTTGGCGACATGATCGACCTCTCGCTGCTGACCGACGGCCTCGAGGCCGAGCGCGAGCAAGGCATCACCATCGACGTCGCTTACCGCTACTTTGCGACCCCGAAGCGCAAGTTCATCATTGCCGACGCACCGGGCCACGAGCAGTACACCCGCAACATGGTGACCGGCGCATCGACGGCCGACGCCGTGATCATCCTGGTCGACGTGTCGAAGGTGAAGATCGACGAGAGTGGCAAGGCTGAACTGCTGATCCAGACCAAGCGTCACTCGACGATTGCGCAACTGCTGCAGATCGAGCACGTGATCGTCGCCGTCAACAAGATGGATCTGGTCGATTACGACCAGCGCGTCTACGACTGCATCATCAAGGCCTACCGCGAGTTTGCCGCGGCGCTGGGCCTGAAGGACATCCACACCATCCCGATGTCGGCACTAGCCGGCGACAACGTCGTCGTTCGCAGCGACAAGATGGGCTGGTACCAAGGCCCGACGCTGATCGAGCTGCTGGAATCGCTGTCCGTCTACGACGACGAGCATGCTGCCGCGCTGCGCTTCCCGGTACAGCTGGTGGCGCGCCACAACGGCCACGAAGCGAATGACTTCCGCGGCTACATGGGCCGCATCGAAGCCGGCACCGTGAAGAAAGGCGACAAGGTCACCGTGCTACCGGCGGGCCAGACGGCCACCGTGAAGGACATCGTCACGCTCGACGGTTCGCTGGAGTCGGCCTCGGCCGGCAAGTCGGTCACCATCCTGCTCGAAGAGTACGTCGACATCTCGCGCGGCGACATGCTGGTCGCCTCCGATGCGCCGGCCACCGTTCTGAAGGATGTGAAGGCCGATGTCTGCTGGCTGTCCGAAGAGCCGCTGGACCTGCGCCGCAAGTACTGGCTGAAGCACACCACCCGCCAGGTGGCTGCGAAGGTGAAGTCCATCGACTCCCTGCTGGACATCAATACGCAGGAACGCCACGACGGTACCGAGCTCAAGCTCAACGGCATCGCCACGATCAGGCTCACCGTCCAGCAGCCGCTGGCGGCTGATGCGTATGACGCGATCCGCGCCACCGGCAGCTTCATCCTGATCGACGAAATCTCGCACCAGACCGTGGCTGCGGGCATGATCCGCCTCTGATCCCTTCCATGTCTGACCACCTTGCCCGACCTGCCCGCACACAACCGGGCAAGGTCTGGCTGGTTGGCGCCGGCCCCGGCGCTGCCGATCTTTTGACCGTACGCGCGGCCAGGCTGCTTGCCGAAGCCGATGTCGTGCTGCACGATGCGTTGGTCACGCCCGAGATCCTGGAACTGTGCCAGCACGCCGACCTGATCTCGGTCGGCAAGCGCAGCGGCCAGCGCTCGACTGCGCAAGCGCTGATCAACCAGCAGATCATTGAATGCGCATTCCGCTATGACCGCGTGGTGCGCCTGAAAGGCGGCGACCCGATGCTGTTCGGGCGCGCCGATGAAGAGCTGACCGCGCTTGAAGCGGCCGGTGTGCCGTATGACGTCGTCCCCGGCATCACCACGGCCTTCGCCGCCGCCGCTGCCATCCACCAGCCGCTGACCAAGCGCGGCGTCGCGCGCAATGTCGCTTTCTTCACCTCCACCACCGCCCCCGGCGAACCCGACCAGGCCTCTCTGCCGGGTTGCGATACGCTGGTGCAGTACATGGGCGGCGCGGAAGCCATTGCCACGGCCAAGCGACTGCTCGAAGCCGGCAAGCCGCCCGAGACTCCGGTGATCGCGGTGGAGAACGTCAGCCGCGCCGACCAGCGCGTGATGCGCATGGCCTTGTCCGACATGGTGAACGGCATCCCGGAATGCAAAGGTCCGGTGCTGGTGATGATCGGCGAGGCGCTGCGCAGCCGGTCCTGAGTACACCCTGCTCAAGGGCTTGCAGCGCGTCTTGCGCGCAAGCGAGTGTGTCAGTGCTGTCCAGCTGCAAACACGGCTTGTAGCGCATCTGCCGACAATACCGCCCCGCCCCACGCCTGCAGCTCAGCTTCAGAAGCAGATGCCAGTCTTTCTCGTGCCCAATCGGGCAACTCACCGAAACGCTGGGTCAGCAAGTGGGCCAGCAAGCGTGCCTGACCTTGCTGCATACCTTGCTGCATACCTTGCTGCATACCTTGCTGCATGCCTTGCTGCATGCCTTGCGCGATCCCATGCTCGACACCTTCTTCACGCGCAAGACGTTCGATAGAAATCACATAACGCATCGTCATTTCCTCCTCAGACGCTTCCAGAGTTTTCCGAAAAACCTGCTCCTGTTCTTTGGGCAGCCGCATCATCCAGTCAACTACCCCGAACAATTCGATCACTTTCTGCTTGTCCCAATCGTGCCGGTACAAGTCACGGACGATCTGCCATTTGGCCATGCACCTAGCTTGCGGATCTTCGGCCGTCGCACGGGTTGCCAGGTGGGCACGGGTGACGATCGCAAACGGGTTAGGACTGTCCACCAGCATCGCTTCACTGCCTGACCAGTCCAACAGCTTGGCGACGGGGAAGCGGATCCCCATCTGGCAGTCGAGCACGTCATAACCGAAGGCCGTCGGCCGCCAGTGCAGCTGATCATCGGCCAACACGGCCAGGCTGGCGACCGGTGTGCGGTAGCGATCGTAGAGCCGGTAGTTGTAGACAAACATGCGCTCGGCAAAGCTCGCTTGTGCACTGCCTTGTACTTCCAGATGGATGTACAGCCACTCTTGCTGGCCATCCTGTCCGCTCACTCGGACCAGCTTGTCGACGAAGCGCTTGCCAAGTTCGGCATCACGGACCACTTCGCGCAATTCCTGTTCAAGGAAGGCAATCGGCTGCGACCAGTCGATCCGAGCATGCGCGGCCGGAAAGTAAAAATGCAGGAAGTCGGCGAAGTAGCGCTCGATCGCTGCTTTCCAGGGACTGTCGTAGTCGTCGGCCACTCTGCACTCCCGCCGCGCCTGGGATGGGCGGCCAGCAAGAGGATCGCTTGCTAGCAATTGCAGCACCAGCTTATCGCGCTAGGAGAGCTGTCAAATGATTCAATGCCAGTGAGGGGCGGCAGAAATGTTGCGCCTAGATCGCACCAAGTCGTCACCTGCAAAGCCGGGCACAGGCCATTAATTGCCGCGAGAAGGAATTTGGTTACCTGATCTTGCGATTTCGGAACGAGCTGGGCTTGAGCATCGTAATCATCATCGTCATGGGTCAGTTTCTGAGCTACCGAAGCCGTTGTAGCCTTACGACCAGATTGTTTTCTACCAATGTTGTTGGAGATCGCCTACGTTTCGTCGCTCTGTGACTGCCGATACCTCACGCATTGGCTCAAAGACGACACAGGTCCCCGCTTGATCATGTTCTTTGCGAGATCCTTCTGCGAAAATCCTTCAATCCCAAGCGGGTGACCTAAGCTTGTACGCAAGACAACCTGAGGTTTCACCTTGGCACTTAGGCGTACCGGAGGTCACATGAACGGATTGATTGATCCACCAATAAATGACTGCCCCATCTCCCCAACGGGGGATGCATGGAACAGCTTTTTCATGAGCACACAGCGAGCATCGGACGACTTCATGAACGAGCGCAGAAGCCAAGAAGAGATACCGCGTGAAACGATCGAATGATTAGTCATGTTCTTGGCACGAACATCGTCATTCATCCCAGATCTCATGCTTAGGCCGATAGAAGGTTTACAAACCTCAAGCGAATAAGCCAGGCACATGGCTGTCACAGCCATTACCTTGTTCAATCTTTGTTCAGTCCAACATGATGAGGGCTGCGAACTCCAAAGGTTTGATTCTGATGATGATCAGATAAAGCCAGCGCGAACAGGACTGAACATGCTGTAGCCAAGCCAGCTAAATTCCGCAAATCGCATTGCCTTGAAGTGACGCAATCAAGCGACAGTTTTTGTATTGACCACAGCTTTTCAAAGCAACTTCGCAAGCACTCAATAAAAACTCGGAAAGCCATCAAGCAACTAGCGTCACCATCGCACTATCCATCGCAATAGCAACGCTGAGAAGTCTCAAACGCTAGCACCTTTGCCGCGAAATTTCTTTTCTGCTGAGGGAATGCAGACAGCAAATCAAATAAAAGCGTCAAGCATCAAGGTTTGGTGACAAAGGATCTTTACAGTCGACAGTCTGTCGACAAATAAAGCCATTACGCACGTCCGAATCCCGTCGCCGATAGAAGCAACCGGCGATCCGTGGCATTGGTACTTCTACAAACGAAAAGTTCGATCATCAAAGTGGAGGGCGAATTGAAAGCAGAATCAACCGCAAAAAATGCCGGGCTGCAAGCGCCACTCAGATCAATTTACGGCCGAAATCTGGATCTGAAACCGTATTACTGCATGAGCATCTTGCTGATTGTTGGAACGCTCGCGGTAAATCGATTTCTACTAGCGCCAACTTGGTCTGCTTCAGCGGCTGGAAAGCAACTCGTTGAATTCATTCTCCCCTTCTATCCAGGCCTGAGTGAGCTAAAAAACAATTGGGAAGGCTACACGCCGCAGTTGGGAGTTCTATTCAGTTCAATGTTCGCAAGTATGCCGATCCATTTTTTTCTTGGTCTCTGTGAATCTCTCAAATTAAATGAAGAGAATCTGAAAAAAATCGCATGCGATACCTCTTGGAAAAGGTTTCTGATCTCGTGCGCAATTTTTTTAATTGCATTGCTTATTCCGTTCTTCTCAACGCATGTGGATGGATACGGGAGAAGCATGCCATTTACAAACCAAGCGAGTGAAAATTTCGTCGTCCTGACTTACACATGGATCATGTTTTTCAGCCTCCCCTACTGCAATGGATTTCACTTGGGATTGTTTGTGCAAAAAATAAAGCACGCGAAACCAAAATCTAATTGAAGAAATGAAGGTCTGCGGACATGGAACAAGATAAAAAGCGGCAAGCCACAAATGAGCTACTAGAGCGCTTTATCTCTAACTATAAAAAAAATAGCTATTTTGGGGAATCGGGCAAGGCAAATTTGGCAGCCGATGTGGTTGGGACTGCAATCAGCGCGAAGTATAGCTACTTAGCCTATGTCGCCGGAGAAAAGGGCGCGATTCCAGGTCCTATAAGCTGGATTGGCATAGGTGTAGGGACGGTAATTAACGTCGCAACGGCCGGCGGAACAGACCATCCCGTTTGTACAGTCATTGGCGGAGTTGGCGGGGTAGCTGTAAGCCTCGGGATTCATGCGACACTAGCAGGAACTCTGGTTAGCCACGTAACTCAGTTTTTTGGAAATGCAGTAGTTGGACTTGAGGCGCAACGGATTATTACAAGCGCCTGCGAGGCCGTAGTCGAATACATCGATTCTGTCGAAGTGAAGTCTGGTGCAGCTAATGCGCCATCCAGCTTGAAAGGTACGGTGCCAGTTATTGCAATAAATCAGACTGATTTCAATAAGACAACTGCGTCCCAAAACACCTTACAAGAGACGGTGGCTTCCGTCATCAAATTTCGACCATCACCCGACTACCGCGGGACGGATGGCGCATATGTGGTGCTCAAGGGAGAAACGCTCTCCGGCATAGCAAAGCGCAATCAGGTTTCAGTCAACGACATACTCAAGGCCAATCCACAAATCGTCGATGCTGACAGTCTTCGAACCGGGCAAGTCATACGCTTACCGGAATCGGCGATTGACTTCAAATCCAGCTCGGGCCCGTCGCAAGGATTGCCATCGAACGAAAGGCAATCTGCTGCATTGCAGGAAGCACTCATCGCCTCTGCTGGCGAAACCGTGTCCATCGTCACAGAAAACTCCGGACGGATTGCAGTTCTGTCGGACCTTCGAAAGTCTGCCACGCTGATTGAAAACGATGGATCAGCTGGCGAGATTCCCATTGATGCGTATCAGGCATTTCTGCGAAAGCAAAGTGATTCCTATGCCGGATCGAGCCAGTTTGACCCTGATGCAGCGGATTATTTCTTCGACCTGCCATCAGGCATCGCAGGCATGGCGAACGGCAGCACTGGAGAAGCACTTTTCTGGTCAGAATCCGCCAGTATCTTAAGGAAGGACAATACGATCCTGCTCACTGATCGTGATCAGCGCGGGGTCTTCTATGATGATGAAGATAAATCGTGGCTGGCATTTGATTCAGAAAAGACCAATGCCGGGATATTGAAAAAGATTCAGCTTCGATCTGCCGATGATTCCGATCTTTCTTTCGAAGTTCTACAGGATGACAAGGGAAACACTCTTCGGCAAAAGCTGATCTCGAATTACGCTCCCGGCGCAAGGCTCGTGGCTGATTACGACAGCGAAGGTCGTCTGGTTGAAACAGAAAGCACGGAACGCCTCGATGCCACGATCCACCGGATCGTTCGGAAAGATGCTGATGGTTCACTGATTGAAACCAGAGTCGAGCAGGATATTGAAGTTCTGGAAAAGTCCTATCGACTCATTGATTCAGTCGACGCTCAAACAAATTCGCGGGTGCTCAAAGTCATTGATTCAGAAGGCAACGAGCAAAAATCTGATGTCAGCAGCCGCGTCTCAGAAGCAGCTGAGTCGAGTGCCAAAGCCAAGGATCAACTGCATTCCGACATCGCCGACTTCCTCACCGCTCTCCGCCAGAAAGACACCGCCGGCATCATCCTGTCCACCGCTCGCATCGCACTCGACTATGCGCGTTCGCAGGGAATGGTGACCACGCATTTCGATGGCATGGTCGCCGACGTCTCGAGCGGGCTGGCGCTGGTCAGCTCGCTGCGTTCTCTGCAATCCGGCGATGCTCTCGCCAAGGTCGGCGGCACGGTGGGGCTACTGAACAGCACAAACTATCTGGCGGCACGCTTCAACGGCACCGGCTACCTGAGCTCGGCCCAATCGGCCATGTTGTCGCAGATCGGTGCGATGCTGTCGATCGCCAATCTGGCTAACCTTGGCAAGATGATCGAGGCCGGGCAGATCGGATCGGCAGGCGCGACTGTCGTGTCGGCCATCAATGGCATCGGCTATCTTTCCAGCACCAGTTCCGCGCTGATGGGTTCGGGCGCTGTCGTTGCGATCAACCCTATCGTGATGGTTGTCGTGGCGTTCGCTCTGGACAGCTTCATGGCTGACGACCCGCCGCCCCCGCCTCCGCAAGGTACGGCGAGTTTCTACCGCGACGACTCCGGCGCTTTGCGCTACCGAATCAGCGAGTCGAATCCGCTGGGCGCCAGCATACTGCGGCGCGAGCTGGACCAGCTGATTCCCAAGCTGGAGCGCCTGCTGGCCGAGGCCAACGCCCATATCTCCACGCCTCAAAGCGCGCTGAGCCTGATCGCTTCGCGGATGCCGACGGTGCAAATCTCGGCCTGGCCGAGCCGGACTGACAACGGCGTCAACAATTACTTCTTCGTGCTGGCGCAAAAAGATCCTATGCGCGACGACCCTGCTTATGTCGCGATCTCCCGGCTGGATCTGGTCAAGCTGTACGGCGAAACGCTGGCACTGCCCGAGGCCCTGGTCCAGCAATGGGAAATCGATCATCTGCGCGCGAAGTTCGGTACGGACGAGAAGCACTGGCAAACCGAGGGCGAATGGCTGCGTGGGCGTAGTCCGGTCGAGAAGCAGCGCTCGCAGCTACAAGCAGAATTTGACCGCGCCAATGCGCACTGGGAAGCGGCGGCGAAAGTTGGCTTGATGCTGTCGAACTCTGACGACAGCCCTGCACAGCGGGGGAACGTGGCGGCGCAGGCCGTCGTGGCCGATCAGGTGGACATGGCGCGCGCTGCGATGGCCGCGGCAAAAGCGGCCGTCGACCAGTTCAATGTCGATCATCCGATCGATCCGAACGAGGCTGCCCGTGCGACTCCGGCGCAGGAACTTGATTTCGCGCGCCACCATGCCGCCCGTGAAACGGTCTCGCTGCAATGGCTGAAGCTGCTGGCGGTGGACCTTGGCAACGATGGCGTGCAAGTCATCGACCTGCCCGGCGATGTCGGCACCGACCTCGACAGCCTGCGCAACCAGCATGTGACCCGGTTCGACATTGATGGCGATGGCTTCCGTGAGGCCACGCAGTGGGTGGCGCCCGGCGATGCGATCCTTGGCATCGACCGTAGCAGTAATGGCCTGATCGACAATGGCAGCGAGCTTTTCAATGGTGCCGACACCCCGTTTGACCAGCACGGTCTGGCTTCATTGGCCTATTTCGACGCGAACGGCGATGGACAGATAACCCGGGAAGATCCTGCCTATCGGCAGCTGCGCCTCTGGTTTGACCTCGATGGCGATGGCAGCACCGGCCAGCTTGAGGTGTTCGACCTGCAGATGCGCTCGGTCGCACTCGGGCCGGATGCAGACACCGACAAGGCCCTGGCATCGTTGGCGGTGGAATCCATCGACCTTGCGACATCGACCTTGCGATTCGCTGACGGCAGCTACGCCCCTATCGCGCAACTGAACCTGCTTGCCCATACCGAGGGCATACAGCTTGCGATGGACGAGAGTACCGGCAACCTGAATGTCTTGCATGAGGATGGGTTGCGGGAGAATTTCATCACGCTGGTCGACGACATGACTGTGCTGATGGAGTTGCAGTCGCCAGCGCTGGCGTCGAGCCGGCGTGTCGAGCTGGAGGCGCTGGCGGCCCGCTATGGGCGGAACCCCAGATCGGCCGACTTTGCGAGCATCGTACAAGGCCTGCGCGCCAGCGGGCAGGCACTTGGCGCACAAGATACGGTGATCTATTTCGGTGATGACGATGTATGGGTCGATGGCAGCGTCCGGGAACGACTGGAACAATTACGGATCAGCTTCCGCAAGCTGGGCAATCCTTCAGGCAATCTGGGAGCGGACCCCCATCTTGCGCGCATCGGCGATCCGCCGCAGTCTCAGTCGTTGGGAGGCGTAGGTACATTCGATGATCGCTGGGTGCCAAGCCGAAAATTGGGCACCAGCGATATCAGCAGCGATGCGTCACCGGCCACTCCCGTATCGGACCAGGCGACTGAGCAGGCACCTGAACAGAGGGCAGATCCCACCGATGTCTACAGCCTGCTAGCAGTGACCAAGGGCGCGCAGGTTGGCGGGTTGGTCACGCAAACCGCTACCGTCAGCAGCGATCCGGCCCAGACTGCATCCACTTCGCAGGCGGCGCCGGTTTTCAGCACCGCGCAGCCGGTCGCTAGGCTGGCCGCACTGCATATCGCCACCGATGAAGACAATTCGGTCGGCTTCGGCTACCTGCAACTGGCGCAAGAAGCGCAGCTGGCATTGGCGGCCAGCGATCCCGAGATCCGGTTGCAAATGATTGGTGTGCGCAGCGCCAGCCATGGCAAGGTCACCATGGATGATCAGAGCGGCCGGATCAGCTTCACGCCCCAGCCGGATTTCAATGGCGACGCCAGCTTTGCCTATGTCCTGGCTGACCAGTATGGCCGCGTATACGAGCGCGAGGTGTCGATCAGGGTACAGCCGATCAACGATGCGCCGCGCACTTCCGGGGAGTCGATTGCATCCCTCGAAGACGTACCGCTTCTGATCGATACCGAGGTGCTGCTTGCAAATGATATGGATATCGAGGGTGACAGTCTCAGCGTGACCAGCATCGCGCGCGTGGCGCTTGGCCGGGCTGAATTGCTCGCCAATGGCATGATCCACTACACGCCGCCATCCGATCAGTATGGTGTCTCCGATACGCTTGAGTACATCGTTCGTGACAGTCGCGGCGCCAGTGCCGTTGCAAAAATCCGCATCGCGTTGACTGCCGTCGATGACGCTCCGTCCGTGGTTGCAGAACGCGTCATCAATGCGCGTGAGGACCAGGTTCTGAGGATCGCTCCTCACCTGCTGCTGCGCAATGATTTCGACGTAGATTCGGATGCTCGTCTTGGCTCCAAGCCCTTGAAGCTCACTGCCGTGGGATCGGCCGAGCACGGCAGCGTGCTCATGGAAGCCAGCGGCGAAGTCGTGTTCACGCCAGATGCGGATTTCAACGGCGAGGCCAGCTTCAGCTATACGGTGATAGATGACACCGGTCTGGCCACGACCGGGCGCGCTCTGGTCCGAATCGATCAAGTGAATGATGAACCCCAAGCCGCCGGCGAGCATATCGACAGCCGCGAGGATGAACGCCTGCTGATCGACTCGGCGCTGCTGCTGAAGAACGAGCTAGACATCGACATCGCACGCGGCGAGCCGCAGAAGCTTGCCGTGGTCGCGGTGGATCAGGCTGAGGGCGGGACTGTGACGCTCAAGGACGGGATGATCAGCTTCACCCCCGATGCCAACCGCACGGGGACCGCGAGCTTCCGTTACACGCTAAGCGATTGCGCCGGAGGCTTCGCTCAGGCCAAAGTTGACATTGCACTGGCTGCAGTCAACGACGCCCCCACTCTCCCGCAACTGCGCTTCGCCGCAATCGAAGACACGGAACTGGTGCTGCCCGCCTCGCGCCTGCTGGAAGGTGCGACCGATGTCGATAGCGATCAAAAGTCGCTCAAGCTGGTTGGCGTAGGTAACGCTGCCGGTGGAACGCTGGCCTGGTCGGGCGAGCAGTTGCGCTTCAAGCCAACAGCAGACTTCGCGGGAGCGGCAAGTTTTGAATACACGGTTGTCGATGATCAGGGCGCGAAATCAACGGCCATCGCCTGCATCGATGTGAATGGCGTCAACGATGCGCCCGTCCTGATGGCTGGCACTCGCTTCGAGCCGGCAGGAAATGAAGATCAGGAAATCCGTATTGCCGAGTCCGCGCTGGCAAAGATGTTCTGGGATGCCGACGGCGATGTCCTGCGCATCGATCCTGCGTCTCTCAAGGCTATCAATGCCGGCGACCGCGTACGCTTCGATGAGGCGCGTCGCGAACTGGTGTTCCGCGGGGCACCTGACGTCAGCGGCCTGCGGCAATTCTGCGTCGCGATGACGGATGATCAGGCAGTATCTGCACCACTGACGATCAACGTGAACCTGCGCCCGGTCAATGATGCACCGATCGTCAACGCCGTCGGCTTCCAGATGCTGGAAGACGGCGGCGAGACGGATCCGACTAAGTCGGCGTGGAGCTACCTATCGCATACGCTGCTGCTGTCAGGCGCCAGCGATGTCGAGGGCGACGCGCTGAAGATCGTAAAAGTAGCGGCTGCGCACACGACCGGAACGCCCAATCCGCAACCGGTTGAAGTCATCAACGATGAAGCGAAGCAGCGCGTCGCGATCCGCGCGCCATTGAATTACAACGGCACCATTGAATTCGAGTTCACGGTGTCCGATGGGAATGGCGGTGAGATTACACAGAAGTCTTACGGCAGGGTTGCTGCAGTAAACGATGCGCCTTACGTCACCGTTCGGCAAACAGGGGCGGGGATTACAGGAAGTATCTTCAGAAATTTCGCCACATTCTCCACGTGGCAGGTTGACGCCTGGGACCCGGATGTCGGCCAGACGATCATTTTTGCCACCGAGCGAAATCCCCTGCGCGGCAGCGTCTCGATTACCGGAACGTCGTCTGCTCCCGACTCCCGAGGTGGCGTTATCAGCAGCGCGACGATCATGGCGCGTAGCGGGACAGGAAACAGGACGACGACCGAGACCAGCTGGTTCAGCGCCACCGATTCCGCCGGAGCGAAGTCACAGATCAGCATTTCCTTCACAGGTCGCTACAACGCGGATCCGATTGTTGTCGACCTCGGCAAGGATGGTTTCCAGTTCAAGGATATCGCCGACAGTGCTGTCAGTTTCATGGTCGATGGCGTGAGCCGTCGAAGCGCCTGGATTGGCGCCAACGACGCAATGCTCGCCTACGATGTCGATGGCGATGGCCGGATCAATCGGCTCGACGAAATCGCGTTCGGTACCCATGTCGGTGATCCGTCGCTGAGCGACCTTCAGGCCCTGCAGCAAAAGGAATTCGACCAGAACCAGGATGGCCTGTTTGACGTACAAGACGCCAAATGGACGCAGTTCCTGCTCTGGCAAGACAAGAACGGCAATGGCGTCAGTGATCCGGGCGAATTGCGGACCCTGGCCGAGGCCGGAGTACAAGGCCTGTACCTGAATGCCAACGTGCTGAACCGCGCTGAAGGCGCTGATGTCCGGGTCCGTGTCTACACACGTCTGCTGATGAAGGATGGCAGCCTGAAGCAGGCTGCGGATGTCTGGCTCGGTCTGGAAAGCCTCGACCGCAGCGGCAGCACCCCGGCCGATCCGTCCATGCAGCAGGTATCGCTGCTCGGCGCCGACCAGCTGGCAAACCTGTTAAAGCAATTGGCCGAGGCGCCGCAAGCGGGCAACCGTGCACCGCTGGTCTACGGCTACCTGCCCACCCAGTTTGCCGGCGAGGGCCAGCCCTTTCGGCTGGAGATTGCGCCGAACTTCTTCATCGATGCGGATGCCGCCGATCCCTTGAAAATCGACGCGCGCCTGGCTGACGGCTCTGCCCTGCCTGCATGGCTGCGCTGGAATCCGGAGCGGCTTGTCCTTGAAGGACTACCGGGAGCGGCCGACACCGGCAAACTGCAGCTGGCGCTGGTCGCTACCGACCGACAGGGCGCAAGCAGCAGCGTCAGCTTTACGCTGGTGACCTCGGAGATCAATCGCGCGCCGGTGCTGAAGCAGCCGCTGGAGACGATAGGCTGGATGACAGGCCAGCAGAATGAGTTCCGGATTCCCGAGTCCCTGTTTGCCGACCCGAACAAGGACGATGCGCTGGCGTATCGCGTCACGCTGGCTGGCGATTCGGAGCTCCCCTCGTGGATGAGCTTTGACGCCGCGACGGCCACCCTGCGCGGCACTCCGGCCGCCAGCCAGCTGCTCAAACCCCTGTCTTTGAAGATCACGGCAACCGACCTTGGCGGCCTTGCGGCCAGCATCATCGTTTCGATGGCTGCTGCACGTTTCGGAACTGCAGGCGACGACAAGCTGACAGGATCTGCTGCGGATGAATACCTGTGGGGTGAAGGCGGGGACGATCTGCTTGCCGGCGGTGGCGGGAACGACATGCTGCTTGGCGGAGCTGGCAACGATACCTACCTGTTCGAGCGCGGCTTCGGCAAGGACACCATCATCGACAAGGCGGCAAACGACGAAAAAAACACGTTACGTTTCGGCGCCAGCATCTCTCCCTGGTATACCTTGCTGTACCGGGACCGCGAGTCGCTGTACATCGTGGTCTACGATAACGCCACGTCGTATGCACTTGAAGACCAGAGCATGGTGACGATCAGAGACTTTTACAAGCATCCGGAAAACAACGCGATTTCGTCGATTGAGTTCGCAGACGGCACAGTCTGGAACGGGCTGCGTGACAAGGACATTCCGCTTATCCTTGCGCTCACTCCCGGCAATGACATCCTGGTTATTGACGACGGATCACGATGCGAGATCGATGCCGGCGACGGCGACGATTCCATCACGACCAGTGGCGGTGCCGACCAGATCTTCGCAGGGCCCGGCAACGATACGATCAACAGCGGTGCAGGCGACGACTACCTGTCAGGTGGCATCGGCAGCGACACCTATGTCTTCAATCGTGGCTGGGGTTCGGACAACATTGAAGAGTCGCCATCCGCTGCAGATCGTAACGTCATCCGGTTCGGCGAAGGCATCCGTCCCTCGGACCTGCAGATCAGCCGGGATTTGTACTCGCTGACGATCAGGGACAAGGAGTCGACCAACAAGATCTGCGTGTATGCAGAAGGCGAATCGACCCAGCCCCTGTGGAGCAAGGACCTGATCTCGGAGATCCGTTTCGCCAGTGGCGAGGTGTGGTCCGGGCTGACGGACAAGGACTTCGCCTTCGATGGCTGGCTGGACTGGAAGCACACCAACTTCACCGGCAGCCGCAAGGATGACAAGATCCGCGCGTCCTGGCTCGGCTCCATCCTGCACGGCGATGAAGGTGAAGACTACCTCTGCGGCAGCGATGGCAACGATCAGTTGTTCGGGGATGCCGGCAATGACACGCTTGATGGACGTGCCGGTGACGATGGGCTGTCAGGCGGCACCGGCGATGACCTGTACCTTGTGCTCAGTGGCAGCGGCAAGAAAACCCTGATCGACAGTGGCGGCATCGATATGCTGAAATTCATCGACGTCGTTGACGCCAGCGGCCTGTCGCTGAGCCGTTCCGGTACGGACCTGCTTGCAGGCTTCCGCAATGCCGGCGGCAGCGTCACCGTGATGGACTTCTTCAAGGCCGACGGAAGCATCAACGCGCAAGCGGGCATTGAATGGTTCAGCTTCGGCGGTGGCAGCCAGATATCTGCTTCAGCGCTCGTGAGCGCGATGGCGACGCAAAAAATTGGTACGGCGCCTACTGGCGCGTTGAGCTGAAAGCCCGGGCGCTCAGTGACTGCGGACCGAGGAACTGCGGACTGAGTAATCGTACTAGCGAATGTCGCGTTTGCGAAGTTTGCAATCGCGATGTTCACTCTCGACTTCTCAGCCCATGAAGCCTCCCATGCACAATACTGACATCGCAGCCGCCGATGATGCCACAGCTTCCGACGATACCAGCCCGCTGCCCTCCGGGCTGGTATGTCTGGTCACGATTGCACGCGGACACGGCATCGCGTCGGATCCGCAGCAACTTCTTCATGAGTACGGCGAGCAGCACGGTGCATTCTCTGCCGCGGCGATATTGCATGCCGCACGCCGACTCGGGCTGGCGGCAGATCGCCGGCGAGTACGTCCCGATCGCTTGCACAAGATGGCCGTTCCAGCCATCTTCCTGGACCGCGACGGTGGCTTCGGCATCCTCGGTCGTGTCGAATCCAGTGACACAGCAATCCGGGTACTGATCCATCGCCCTTCAGATCCACTTCCAACCTGGCTACCTTTGGAGGAATTCACAGAACGCTGGAACGGCGAGCTCATCCTGTTTGCGTCACGCACATCGCTGGCCGGCGAGCTGTCACGCTTCGATTTCAGCTGGTTCATCCCGGCGGTAGTCAAGTACCGCAAGCTGCTGGCGGAAGTGCTGATCGTATCGATCGTGCTGCAGCTGCTGGCGCTGGTGACGCCGCTGTTCTTCCAGGTGGTGATGGATAAGGTGCTGGTCCATCGCGGCTTCAGCACGCTGAACGTGATCGCGATCGGCTTGCTGGCGGTGAGCCTGTTCGAGGTGGCGCTGAGCGGCTTGAGGACTTATGTATTCTCGCACACTTGCAGCCGTATCGATGTGGAGCTTGGCGCGCGGCTGTTCAGGCACCTGCTGTCGCTGCCCCTGCCTTGGTTCCAGAAACGACGCGCTGGCGACTCCGTGGCGCGCATACGCGAGCTGGAAAAGATACGCAGCTTCATGACCGGCAACGGGATCACGCTGGTGCTTGACCTGACATTCTCGCTGATCTTCATTGCGGTGTTGCTGCTGTACAGCCCCTTGCTGACGCTGATCGTCGTGCTTTCCCTGCCCTGCTATCTCGCGCTCTCCATCGTCACCACGCCCATCCTTCGGCGTCGGCTCGACGAGCAGTTCCGGCACGGCGCCGAAAACCAGGCCTTTCTGGTCGAGACCGTGACCTCCATCGATACCGTTAAGGCAATGGCGGTCGAGCCGAGATGGGGCCGCAAGTGGGAGGAGCAACTGGCCGCCTATGTGAAAGCCGCATTCCGCGCATCCATGGTCTGCAATTGGGCCGGCAATGGCGTCTCCCTGGTCGGCAAGTTGGTGACGGTCTGCACGATGTGGCTCGGTGCGCGACTGGTGATCGATGGCGAACTGAGCGTGGGGCAGCTGGTCGCGTTCAACATGCTGGCCGGGCACGTTGCCACGCCAGTGATGCGGCTGGCGCAGATGTGGTCGGATTTCCAGCAGGTGGGCGTGTCCGTCGAGCGTCTCGGTGACATCCTCAATGCCGACAGTGAAGCCGCGGCCGGCGGCGTTTCGCTGCCATCGCTGCAAGGACACATCGCCTTCAACCAGGTGTCTTTCCGCTATCGCGCCGACGGCAATGACATCCTGTCGAACATCCACCTGACGATACAGCCTGGCGAGGTGGTGGGCATCGTCGGGCGCTCGGGCTCCGGCAAGAGTACGCTGACCCGCTTGCTGCAGCGGCTGCACTCGCCGCAGCGCGGTCGCATCCTGATCGATGGCATCGATATCGCGCTGGTTGATCCCGCATCGCTGCGCCGGCAGATCGGCGTGGTGCCGCAGGAAAGCCAGCTTTTCCGGGGCACGATCCGCGAAAACATTGCGCTGTCCGACCCGGGTGCGCCGCTGGAAAAGGTCATGCAGATGACACATCTGGCCGGTGCGCACGGCTTCATTTGCGACCTGCCGGAGGGCTATGACACGCTGGTGGGCGAGCATGGCACAGGCCTGTCGGGCGGGCAGAAGCAACGCATTGCGATTGCGCGCGCCTTGATGCGCGACCCGCGCATCCTGATCTTCGACGAAGCGACCAGCGCGCTGGACTATGAGTCCGAACGCGCGATTCAACTGAACATGGCTGCCATCTGCAGGCAGCGCACGGTGCTGGTCATTGCGCACCGGCTGTCGGCAGTGCGCGACGCCGACCGCATTCTGGTCCTGGATCGCGGCCGGCTTGTCGAGCAGGGTTCGCATGATGAACTGGTGGCGCGCAATGACGGCCTGTATGCGCGCCTGCACCGGATGCAGCAGGCATGAGCGCCGCAGCCTTTACACGCTTGCGCATGCGTGGGGCCGCCTTGCGCGCGCTCGGTGCCCGTTATGTCGATTGCCTGCGGCGGGCATGGTCGGTACGCAAGGCGCTGGATGGCCCCAGCTACCGCGCCGAGGAAGCCGAGTTTCTGGCCGGCGCGCTTTCCTTGCAACGGTCGCCGCCCTCGCCTGCGCCGCGCATCGCGCTGTGGCTCCTCTGCGCGTTTACGCTGCTGGCCCTGCTGTGGGCCATGTTCGGCAAGGTCGACGTGGTCGCAACGGCATCCGGCAAGATCGTCCCCAGCGGGCGCAGCAAGGCGATACAGGCCTTCGAGACGGCCAGCGTCAAATCCATCCGGGTGCGCGATGGCGATGCCGTGCATGCCGGCGATTTGCTGCTGGAACTCGATGCGACAGTCGCCGCCGCTGACACCGACCGGATCGACAATGAACGGGTCGCAGCCCGATTACAAACGCTGCGCTCGCAGGCGATGCTGTCCGCATTGGCCAGTGGCCATCTGCCGGCGATGACTGCGCCCGACATCCCGCCTGCACGTCTCGCCGAGGCTGCGCGCCAGGCCGAAAGCATGCACGCGGAATATCGTGCGCGGCTGGCGCGGCTGGATGCCGACATCGACCGGCGCGAGGCGGAGCTGCGCTCGACCCAGGAACTCGTGCGCAAGCTGGAGCGGACGCTGCCGATCACGCGCAGCCGCGCACAGGACTTGCAGACCTTGCAGGAGCGCGGCTTCGTGTCGCGCCACGCGTGGATGGAAAAGGAACAGGCGCGACTGGATCAGGAAGGCGAGCTGGCCACGCAGCAAAGCCGCTTGTCCGAGATCCGTGCCGCGCTGCGCGAGTCGCAGGGGCATCGCAGCGCACTGGTAGCCGAAACCCGCCGCCTGCAGCTGGATGCCGCGGCCGAGGGAAGCCAGAAGGCCGAATCGCTGAGGCAGGAATTACTGAAGGCACAGGCGCGACAGCAATTGATGCGGATTGTCGCACCCATCGACGGCACGGTACAGCAACTGGCCGTCAATACGTTAGGCGGTGTCGTCACGCCGGCCCAGGTGCTGATGCTGCTGGTGCCAGACCGGCAGCCCATCGAGATCGATGCAATGTTGGAGAACAAGGACATCGGTTTCGTGAAGCCCGGCCAGGCGGTGGAGGTCAAGGTCGAAACCTTCCCATATACGCGCTACGGCACGATACCGGCAAGGGTGGTGCATTTGTCGCACGATGCCGTCAGCGACGACAAGCATGGCCTGACCTATCTGGCCAAGATACGTGTCGACCGCTCGGTGGTTCAGGTGAATGGCCGGGATAGGCCGCTGCATCCGGGCATGGCCGTGGTGGCCGAGATCAAGACCGGACGCCGGCGCGTGATCGAGTACTTCCTGAGCCCGCTGCTGGAGAACACCAGCGAGAGCCTGCGCGAGCGCTGAAGCCTTATGCCGTCAGGCTGCTTACGCAGTAGCCGGCGATCGCATCCAGCACCGCCGGGCTTTCGCCCACCGCATCCGCCACCTGCAACTGCAGCTGCGGATAGGCAGCACGCAGTTCATCGACCATCGGCGGCAGGTCGCGCAGCACATGGCCGCCCTGTCCCAGGAACACCGGCACGATGCTGACCTGCTCCATCCCTTTGCCCGCCAGCTCGGTCACCACCGCCGGCAGGCGCGGCTCCATCAGTTCAAGGAACGCCAGTACGACCTCCGCATCAGGCAGTTGTGCCTGCGCGCGCTGCTGTAATTTCTGGAAAGGTTGCGCCCAGCGCGGGTCACGCGCACCGTGAGCGAACAGGACGAGGGCTTTTTTCTTCGGGGAGCTCATGGTTCTGCAATCGGAATCTGCTTTCGAAAAAGGGCGGGTATCTGCTTCAGTCCGGCCCGTCTCATCGGGCGTCGCTCCGCATTATCGGGCACCAGCGCAAATTGTGCTCAGAGGAGCACGTGCCAAATCAATGCCGCTCGACCCACCACAGCGCCATCACCGCCCCCAGCAAGAACAGCAGGCTGGGCATGGCGGCCGTAGCGATTGGCGGCCAGGTGTTGAGCAGGCCGATGTGCGAGAACAGACTATTGATCAGCTGGAAGGACACGCCGATCATGATGCCGACAAATATCTTCAGCGACAGGCCACCGCTGCGCACATTCGAATAGGCGAACGGCAGGGCCACGGCCATCATCACGAACACCGCAAACGGATACAACAGCTTGGTCCACAGCGCGATATCGTACTGGTCGGTACGCTGCTTGTTCTCTTGCAGATGGCGGCTGAACAGCGCAAGGTCGACAGCCGACATCTTGTTCGGCTCGGCCACCAGTACGGCCATGATGTCGGGCGTGATCTCCGAGCTCATTACGCTGGTGTCGAGCTTGCGTCGCACGGTGACGGCCGGTTGGTTGCGCTCGGACGGCGAGGTGACGGGCTTGAGCCTGAGTTCGTCGACCTGATCCAGCTGCCAGTTACCGTTACCGGTGTAACGTGCCCGGTCGGCCGACACCATGCCCAGCATGTGCATGTTGCGGTCGAATTCATAAACCTGCACGCCGCGCAGTACGCCATCCGGCTCGACCTTGCGCGCATTCAGGAAACGCGAGCCGATCGCCTCGCGGCTTGCCGGGTCACGCAGCACATCCTTGGCCCACAGGCCGGTACGGAATTCCGCCGAGATCGCAGCGCCCTCGATGCGACGCTTGAAGGATTCTCGGAATTCGCTGCACTTGGGCGCAATGAATTCACCCAGTACAAAGGTCAGCAAGGAAAGCACGACGGCAATGCGCAACAACAGCCGAACCGCACCCGTCATTGACAACGACGACGCCCGCATCACGGTGAATTCAGAACGCGCCGCGAATTGCGCCATCACGTAGATGGTGCCAATCAGCGCGGCGATCGGCATCAGCTCATACGCATAGGCCGGCAAGCCCAACGTCACATACAGGAAAGCATGCTCGATGCGGTACGGCCCGTGCACCGCACGCACCTCACCCATCATGTCGAAAAACGAGAACAGCGCGAGGAAGGCGACCAGCACGAACAGCACGGAGCGATAGATCTCGCTGGCGAAATAGCGGCGCAAGACCTTCATGCGCCCTCCGACTTACGGACCAGCAGCACACGGCGCACGATGGCCAGCAGCCGCGCCGGATGCCAGGCGCTGTTGGTGTTGTTGCGCCAGACGAAGAGCAGCCCGATCGCCGCCAGCGCCGCCGCATGCAGCGGCCACCAGCCAACCATGAAGCCAACCTTGCCCTGCGCGACCACGGCCTGCATGATGCCGACGGCATTGCTGTACGACACCGCCAGCACCAGCGCAATCATCAGGTTCAGCGTACGGCCGCGACGCGGGTTCACAAAGCCCAGCGGGATCGCCAGCAGCATCTGCATCAGGCACATCAGCGGCACGGCAATGCGCCACAACAGTTCACCCTTGTTCATTGGCGTCGGGTCGCGCACCAGGTCCAGCGTGGGCATCACGCGTGCGGACTTGTTGTCCACGAGCTCTTTCTCATTCCGCGACACGACCACCACATAGCGCTGGAAGTCCATCGTGCGGAAATCCTGGCCGCCAGGCTCGCCGTCATAGCGACGGCCGCGGCCGAGCTCCAGCAGCTTGTCGCCGCGCTCGTCGAGCGTCACCGCGCCCTCCTGCGCCACCACCACGCTGTGTTGGCCGCCTTCGCGCTGGCTGACGAACACATTCTGCACCTTGCTCGCATTCGAGCTCAGGCCTTCAACGAAGAAGATGCGATCGCCTGCGGCAGATTCCTGGAACTTGCCGGGCGAGATGCGTGAGATATCCTCGCGGTTCCGGAAGCGCTCTTTGTATTCGGACGACAGGCGGCTGGCCCAGGGCGTGAGCCACAGCGACAGCAGTGCGGTGAGGATAACCAGCGGCAAACCGACTTGCAGCACCGGGCGTATCCAGCGCATCAGCGACAGGCCGGATGCAAACCAGACCACCATTTCGGAATCCTGGTAGCTGCGCGCAACGACCAGCAGCACGGCAATGAAGGCCGTCATCGACAGGATGACCGGCAAATAAACCAGGGCAGAGAAACCCAGCAGCGCAACCACGTCGCCCGAGGCCACCTTGCCGGCGGCAGCGTCGCCCAGGATGCGAATCAGCATGACAGTGATCACGATCGAGAACAGCGTCGTGAAAACCGCGCCGACCGTGTTCAGCAGCTCGCGGCGTATGGCGCGCTGAAAAATCATTCGGGGACTATAATTGGCAGGGTTTACAGGAGTGGCCATGGACTTTAGCACAAAAGCCTTCAATACGAAAAACGCAATCGCCCAGCACAAGACCGGATGCGCCGTGGTCGCCGTCTATGAAAACGGCAAGCTCTCCGCGCACGCCAAGGCCCTTGATGACAAGGGCCTCATCAGCGCCGCGATCAAGGGTGGCGACATCTCCGGCAAGGCCGGCAGCACCCTGCTGCTGCAGTGTCCGGGCGCCGCGATACAGCGCGTGCTGCTGGTAGGACTGGGCAGCGAAGACAATGTCTCCGACCGCAATTTCACCGCAGCGTCGCACGCCGTTGCCCGCGTGCTGGCTACGCTGGGCGCGAACGACGCGCTGCTGGCGCTGCCGCTGGATGGCGTGAAGGGCCGCGATGCCGATTGGGCGCTGCGTGCGCAGGTGATCGCGCTGCGCGAGAGCGTGTACCGCGCCGACGGCCTGAAGAGCAAGAAAGATGAATCCAAGACCGGCGTGCGCAAGATCGCGTTCGCAGTCGACACCGCTGCGCAAGCCAGCGCCAAGACGGTCGTTGCGCAGGCGGTGGCGTTGGCCAACGGCATGGACCTGACCAAGACCCTCGGCAACCTGCCGCCGAACATCTGCACCCCGACCTATCTGGCCAACACTGCCAAGCAGCTGGCCAAGGACCACAAGTTCGGCGTCGAAGTCCTCGACCGCAAGCAGCTCGAAGCGCTGAAGATGGGCAGCTTCCTGTCGGTGACCAATGGCAGCGAGCAGCCGCCGAAGTTCATCGTGCTGAAGCACATGGGCGGCAAGGCCAAGGATGCGCCGGTGGTCCTGGTCGGCAAGGGCATCACCTTCGATACCGGCGGTATCTCGCTCAAGCCCGGCCTCGGCATGGATGAGATGAAGTACGACATGTGCGGCGCCGCGTCGGTGCTTGGCACCTTCCGCGCGATCGGCGAGATGCAGCTGAAGCTCAACGTGATCGGCGTGATCCCGACCTGCGAGAACATGCCGTCCGGCCGAGCCACCCGTCCGGGCGATATCGTGACCTCGATGTCGGGCCAGACCATCGAGATCCTGAACACCGATGCCGAGGGCCGCCTGATCCTGTGCGACGCCCTTACCTATGTCGAGCGCTTCAAGCCGGCGGCCGTGGTCGACATCGCGACGCTGACCGGCGCCTGTGTGACCGCGCTCGGCCATCACAACACCGGCCTGTTCACGCGTCATGACGACGCGCATGACAAGCTGGCCAATGAACTGCTGGCAGCCGGCAAGGCGGCGAACGACACCGCCTGGCGCATGCCGATCGAAGAGGCCTATCAGGAACAGCTGAAGTCGAACTTCGCCGACATCGCCAACATCGGCGGCCCGCCGGGTGGCTCGATCACGGCGGCCTGCTTCCTCGAGCGCTTCACCCGCAAGTACAACTGGGCGCACCTCGACATCGCCGGCACCGCCTGGAAGAGCGGCGCCGCCAAGGGTGCCACCGGCCGTCCGGTGCCGCTGCTGACCACCTTCCTGCTGGCGCGCGCCAGGCAGTAAGCGGCAGATCGCAGTACACAGTAAAGGGAGCTTCGGCTCCCCTTTTTTTGGTCGTACCTATAAAAACAAACAAGAAGAGACAATGCGCAGGCAAATCCGGGGGACATGGGCGGCGCTCTGCATCACGCTGTGGTGCATGCTGCCGACCGCAAACGCGGCCACGCTGTGGAAGGAAGACGTACAGCGCATGGTCGGCGATACCTACGTCGTCGGCGAGGTGCAAGCCGACATGCCGGCCTGGCCGCTGTTTGCCGCCAATCCGGAAAAGCCGGATGCCAAGCCCGAGCTGAAGGCCTACGCATTCGAGACGAACGACTTCGCGACCGTGCGCGGCTACAGCGGCAAGCCGATCAACATGTTCGTGCTGCTCGACCTGCGCGGACGCTTCATCGACATACAAATACTGGACCACCGCGAGCCGATTTTCCTGCGCCCGGAGGGCACTGCGAAGCTACAGGGCTATGCGGCCCATCACAAGGGACTGACCCTTCGGCACGGGATACAGCTGGGCCGCCCATCCGAAACACCGAGCCACAACGCGCAGTTCGCCTACCTGCCCGGTGTGCAGACCGGCACGATCTCGGCCAAGGCCATTTCGCGCACGCTGATGACAGCGGCCGCGAATGTGGCCGTTGCGGCAAAGCTTACGGTACCGGAAGCGCAGGTCACGCCGATCAGCAACGAGCACGTCACGGACGCCGCACCTGCTGCGGCTTCGGCCACGGCAAAGGAAGCGGCAAGGGAGTCCGCAAATGGCAGCTCGAAGGACGTGACGAAGGACGCGGCAAAGGAAGTCACCAAAGAAGCCGCCAAGGACTCCCCCAAAGAATCTTCCAAAGACGGGTCGAAAGAGGCTGGGAAGGAAGGACCCAAGGAAGCAGTCAAGGACGGGGCGAAGGATGTGAAAGCTGCGGCTATCCCCGCGACAGCGGCGTCCGATGAAGCCAACGCCGCGCCGGGCAAGACCGCAGCGACCGACCTGGCACCGCCCGCTTCGTCACTCCCAACCGACGCCACTACGGAATCGTCAACATCCGTGATGCTCGCTCCAGCGAGCACCGAGCTCCTATCCGTTGCCGCTGACGAGCCTGACTGGCTCCCGCAATGGCGCGAGCGGCGTACCGAAATCATCATCGTGCTGGTCGCACTCGCGCTACTGGCCATCGCACTGCTGTCGCAGCAGCGCCTGAGCGCCAACCCGCGCCGGCTGCGCGTGCTGCGTACGCTGTACCTGCTGTTCACGCTGGGCTTCATCGGCTGGACCGCGCAGGGCCAGCTGACGATCGTGAACATCACGGCGGGCATGGAATCGCTGGTGTCTGGCGATGACCTCAGCTTCCTGATGAACGACCCGATCTCGGTGATCCTGTGGATCTTCACCGGGATCACGCTGCTGGTCTGGGGCCGCGGCACCTTCTGCGGCTGGCTGTGCCCGTTCGGCGCGCTGCAGGAACTGGTCAGCTTGCTGTCGAATGCCATTGGTATCCGGCAGCGCCGCATCAGGGCTGCGCTGGATGCGAAGCTGAAATGGATCAAGTACGGTCTGCTGGCAATGATCATCGCCTCGGTGTTTGTCGCGCCGGGCTTTGCCAGCTGGGCGGTCGAAATCGAGCCGTTCAAGACTGCCATCAGCCTGTACTTCATGCGCTCATGGCCGTATGTGCTTTGGGCGGGCGCTTGTATTGCGCTGACGGTGTTTGTCTATCGCGGCTATTGCCGCTACATCTGCCCACTGGGCGCCGCGCTGGCGTCGGTGAGCATCCTGCGCGCATGGAACTGGCTGCCGCGCCGCGCCGAATGCGGCACGCCTTGCCAGAGCTGTCGCCATCGCTGCGAATACCAGGCGATCGAACAGTCCGGCAAGATCACTTACCGCGAATGCTTCCAGTGCCTGGACTGCGTATCGATTTACCAGGATGAGCAGCGTTGCCTGCCGCTGATCCAGGAAAAGAAGCTGCGTCGCCCGGTAATTGCTATCCAGCCGGTTGGAGAGAACGCATGATGAGCCCACGTCGACAATTCATGCGGGTGGCCCTCGGGCTGTTCGCGACCGGCCTGTCGCCGCAGCTGCTCGCCGCACAGTCCTTGACTGATGCGCCGCTGGTCTGGCGGCAGCGCGCGATGCTGGGCTTTGGCACCACGCTATGGCTGAAGGCGGCGCACGCCAATGCCGACCAGCTGGACGCAGCACTGGACGAATCCGTCGCCGCGATCCGCCAGATCGAAAAGCAGATGAGTCTGTTTGATCCGCACAGTGCGCTGTCGCGGCTGAACGCGCGCGGTACCTTGCGCCAGCCCGACCCGGACTTGCTGGCCGTGCTGGCGCTGGCCGGCAAGGTATCTGCACAGAGCGATGGCGCTTTCGATGTCAGCATGCAGCCGCTGTGGCGACTGTGGTCGCAAGCCAGCGAGCAAGGCGCGCTGCCCTCGGCGCGTGCAGTGGTGCAGGCGCGCCGGCGCGTGAACTGGCGCGCTGTCGAGGCATCGCCGGCGGCGATCAGGCTGAACCAGCCCGGCATGGCGCTGTCCCTGAACGGCATCGCGCAGGGCTACGCATCGGACCGCGTGAAAGCCATCCTGCAGGCACGCGGCATCGCGCACGCGCTGATCGATACCGGCGAGACCTCGCTGCTTGGACATGCACCGGATGGCGGCAACTGGGCTTTCGGCATCGAGAATGCAGCGCTTGCATCGACCGAAACAGCGCCGCTACTGACATTTGATGGCCGTGCGATGGCAACGTCATCGGATGCGCATACGACATTCAGCGCAGACCACCTGCACCATCACATCATGGATCCGCGCACCGGCTACTCGCCTGCCCACTGGTCGTCGGTCACAGTGCTTGCCGACAGCTGCGCACTGGCCGACGCGCTGACCAAGGTGTTCTTCATGCTGCCACCAGAACGAATACGCGCGGCAGCAAAGCAATGGCAGGTCGATGTCGTGTTGCAGGACAAGGCCGGGCGATGGACCTCCACCTTGCACGACCGGTCGAATGGCTAAGCGGCATTCAGCATCGCTTCCGCAGTGAAGCCTCCTGAAAGCCGCTTCAGGCCGGATTCTTCACGGCAGTCGCGGCGGCCGGACGCACTGGCGCATTTTCCTGGATAGGCATGTTGATCAGGGCTGCGCCCACTGCCAGCAGGATATCGATGTACCAGATCCAGTCATAGCTTCCGGTATGTTCGAAGATTTTCCCTCCCAGCCATGCGCCAAGGAAGCCACCGATCTGGTGGGACAGCATGACCACGCCGAACAAGGTCGCCATATTGGCGATGCCGAACATCTTGGCCACCAGGCCTGCCGTGGGCGGCACGGTGGACAGGAAGGTAATGCCCATCACCGCTGCAAAGACCAGCGCGGTGACGCCGTTCTTGGGCGCAAGCAGGAACAGCACGATGGCGATGGCACGGGTGGCATAGACCAGCGACAGCAGCGATTTCATACGCCAGCGTCCCACGGCGAAGCCCATCAGCACGCTGCCGACGATATTGAACAGGCCCAGCATGGCCAGTGCCCAGCCGCCGTATTGCATGGGCAGTCCGCAGGCCGCGATCACGCCCGGCAGATGCGTCGCCAGCAGGGCCACATGAAAACCACACACGAAGAATCCAGCTGCCAGCAGGCGAAAGCCCGGATGCTGCAACGCCGCCCTGACCGCTTCGCCTGCGCCGACCGTCTTGCCGGTAGCCGTCGCAGCCGCCTGCCGCGGGCTGTTCAGGATGTAGGCAGCTGGCAGTGCCAGCAGGACGATGAATCCCATCACCTGAATCGCACCGGCCCATCCTATGCCCGCGCTCAGTGCACCAGCGATCGGTGCCATCACGAACTGGCCAAACGAGCCGCCGGCGTTCACGATACCGGTGGCCATTCCCCTGCGCTCCGGCGCAATCAGGCGATTGGTTGCCGCCAGCAGAACGGCAGGGCCGGCAATCCCTGCGCCACCGGCTGATAGTATGCCGATCGCAAAGATCAAACCGGCCGTGGTCGTCATCAGTGGCGTGATGAAGGTACCGATGGTCACCAGCAAGACGCCCACCAGCAGCACGCGACCTGCGCCGAACTTGTCGGCGATGGCGCCCGCAAATGGTTGCGTCAGCCCCCAGCACAGCTGGCCGCAGGCGAAAGCCAGACTGATCGATCCAAAGCCCAATCCGGTGGCGGTGTTGAGCGGGGACAGAAACAGCCCCATCGACTGCCGCACTCCCATCGTCAGTGCAAAGGCGCCGGCGGCGGCCAGCAGGACGGTCCAGAGACCAAAGCGGGATGCTTGCGCGTTATTCATCGAGGGCCTCGTCGTCCAGTGCTTCCAGCTTGTCCATGGATTTATCGATCATTGCGTGCAGGGCAGCGACATCGCCCTGCCCCAGTAAGTCATTGAGCCTGTCCTGTGCCTTGCGCCATTGGCGCTTGGCCTCGGCGCGCTTGGCGCGGCCTTCATCCGTCAGGGAAACCAGGCGGCTGCGAGCATCGACGCCGGGCGAGACGATGACCCAGCCGGCATCCACCAGCGGTTTCAGGTTGCGGGTCAGGGTCGACGAGTCCATCTTGATGCTGGCCGCCAGATCCACCGGGCGAACGGGCCCGAGCTTCTCTATGTGCGCCAACATCGAGTATTGGGTCGTCTTCAGGCCAGCCTGGGCCAATTCGGCGTCATAGTGCTGCGCAATCCGACGCATGAATTGCCTCAGTTTCAGGTTGGTACACCCTTGCGGGCGGTTTGCTGTGCTCGAACTCATGGGTTCATTGTATCTACAATATTTGCATATGCAACCAAAAATAGAAAAGTCATGCCCGACAGCCGATCCGGCCGCCGGGCAAGTCGGCTACGCCGGGCGAAACACTTGGCCATGCTCGGGTTCGGAAAGTCGTCTTGGGCTGGCGAGTCCATTGCTCATCAGTTACCAGACCCTACTCGCCGCCAAGACCTGCAGGCGACGCCAAAAGTCGCTAACCGCGACGTGTCGCGAGAGTCTCAAAATTCGCGTTGAGCCACACGCTCAAAGGGGAGGATGGTATTTACGACGCTGGAAAGGAGATTCCCGAGCGCCGACATGCTCTGGAAATATGGGCTTGCTCGTTGGTGGAGGCCGAGCGCGGCGACACACCGCCTTCGCAAAGCAAAGTTATTCCGCTGCGTCGGTGAGGGGCATGAAGGGGCGAAAGGTCAGAACTGCGAAATCCTGCAGGAAAGATCCCTGGGTTTGACCCGAACCACGGGCGAAAAAATCGACCTCAAACGGACATCAATATCCATACCACCGGAGTCAAATCGTCCAAGCGGATAGATGGATTTACGCTCGTCTGCAGTGCCCCGAGATGGAAAAACTCCAGAGCCCTCTTGCACGTCATAGTCGTACGCAAGCTCACAACGCAATGACATGCTGAACCCGGGAGGCGGATCGCAGTAAAACTGCACGTCATACAAAACCTCGGCGGTACACCTTTCAAACCCTTCGCTCAAGATACCTTCGGAGCATTTGAATCGATTCAGGTTGACGTTCAAAATCGGCTGGGCTGTCAGGGCATCGCAGGTATTGTTGGGTACGGGCGCGAACAAATCGGCTGAACGCCTTGCAGCTTTGCCAGTAGCCGGAGCGACGATGTCGATGGCATCCAACCTGACCCACCCAAGCAGTTGCTTATCCTTGAATGGCACTCGAACCTTGCACCAACTCGAAGGACAGCTTTCGATGATGAACATATAGCCACTGATATCCTGACCACTGGATTTTTCTGAGGGCTTCACACGGAGCAGCGCAGATTTCTCGCTACTCTTGACTCGCCCTATGGCTCCGGTTTCCTGCGCGCCTGCATACCCGGCAAGCACAAAAAGTCCGAGACAAGCTGACGTAAACACTCGGAAGAGTTCTGCCTTCAATCTCCTGTCCCCACATCAATCCTCACAAAGCCCACCGCGAATTCGACACCGCTAATATCGGTATAAATATCATCATATTATCGCACTTATATTGATAGAAAGAAATTTTCTGTCGAACAAGACCTAGCGCCTTGGCCCCCCCCCCCGCGGCGCCACCCTTGAGGCCAATCTCGATACAGTCCGACAGATCGCCAGCCCCCGCCGGCTTCGCTGCGGGCAAGCACAGGCGCCGGTCATTCGTGCAGCAAAAGGCGGAGTACGGTGATGCTGCAGCGATGGGGGATGGTGGATGGTGGATGGTGGATGGGGGATGGGGGATGGGGGATGG
>JACCDH011408099.1_pt1 | contig 29162 bp, 25 predicted proteins | sample 7442481 | NCBI WGS metagenome assembly JACCDH01 (sample SAMN15323433, study PRJNA562643) | freshwater metagenome | isolation source: river surface water | place: USA:Blue River Watershed | collected 2017-08-15 | reverse complement strand
TCAGCGGCCAAGGTTTCGATGACGATTTGTTCAGGTGTGGCGGCATCGCTCTCGACAGGGCATGTGCAGGTGATGTCGCCCACGGTGCGGAAACGCACATCGCGCACCACCACCTGCTCGCCGTCCTTCGGGGGCGTGAGCTCGGTCACCGGCACCAGCAGGCCACGGCGGTCCACCACCTCGCGCGGGTGGGTGTAGTAGATCGAGGGCAGGGCGATGGCTTCGCGGGCAATGTATTGCCACACGTCCAGCTCGGTCCAGTTGGAAATCGGGAACACGCGGAAATGCTCGCCGGTCTGCAGTCGGGTGTTGAACAGCGTCCACAACTCTGGGCGTTGTGCCTTGGGTTGCCATTGGCCAAAGCTGTCGCGGTGCGAAAAGATGCGCTCCTTGGCACGGGCCTTTTCCTCGTCACGGCGGGCGCCACCGATCAGCGCGTCAAAGCGGAATTCTTCGATGGCTTCGAGCAGGGTGACCGACTGGTGCACGTTACGGCTCTCGCCAGGGTGGGCCAGGCGCACGGTGCCGCGCTTCATCGAGTCTTCGACGCTGCGCACGATCAGCTCGGCGCCCAGTTCCTTGGCGCGAAAGTCGCGGAAATCGGTCACTTCCTTGAAGTTGTGACCCGTGTCGATCATCAGCAGGGGGTAGGGCAGGCGGCCGGCGCCAAACGCCTTTTCGGCGCACTTGAGCATGACCAGCGAGTCCTTGCCGCCTGAAAACAGCAGGGCGGGGCGCTCGAAGGCGGCGGCGACTTCGCGCAGGATGAAGATGGTTTCTTCTTCCAGCGCGTCCAGGTGGCTGTTGCTCAGCGTGTGCAACGGTTCGGTCATGGCGTTCATTCGGTTCTCATTTCTTTACATGCAGGCCGCATTCCTTGGCGGCTTCGTCTTCCCACCACCAGCGCCCGGCGCGGAATTCCTCGCCCAGGCTGATGGCCCGCGTGCACGGCGCGCAGCCGATGCTCGGAAAGAACTGGTCGTGCAGCGGGTTGTAGTCCACGTGGTTCGAGGCGATGTAGTGCCACACATCGCCCCAGGTCCAGCGGGCCAGCGGGTTGAACTTGTGCAAACCCTTGGTGGCCACCTCGCTGTCGTCCTGCAAAGGCACTTCGGCACGGGCGGCCGACTGCTCCTGGCGCAGCCCGGTGATCCAGGCTTTCTTGCCCGCCAGGGCGCGGCCCAGCGGCTCCATCTTGCGGATATTGCAGCAGGCCTTGCGCAGCTGGATGCTCTTGTACATCGCGTCCTGGCCCTCGTTGCGGATGAACCAGACCACCGACTCCTGCTCGGGGCGGTAGACCTGCACCGGCGCACGCGAATGCGCCTGGGTGCGTTCGAGCAGGGCCAGGGTTTCGGTGTGCAGAGCGCCGGTCTCCAGCACAAAGATGGGAATGTCCAGGCGCAGGCGGTTGATGATGTGGGTGATGACCACGTCCTCGGCGCCCAGGCTGGAGGCCTGCGTCAGGGGCTGAAAGTCGGCAGCGGCACGTTGCAGCAAAGCTTCGGTCTCGGCCAGTTTGGCGGCAAAGTCGGCGCTGGCGCTGGCGTGCAGCTCGGTGGCCTTGGCAGGCGCATGGCGCGAAGAAATCAGGCTCGAATTCATCAGGCGGCCTTGGCAAACAGCGGCTGGGTGTCCACGGCCGAGCCCTGGTAGAAGCCGGCATAGCGCTCCAGCTGGCGCTGGGCGGCGCTGGCATCCACACCTTCGGCCAGCACGGCCACGTCAAAGCCGGTGCGCTGCATCTGCACCAGCTGGTCGATCAGCACATCGCCGGTGGCGCGCAGCTCGCCGGCAAAGCGCAGGCGGCGGCGCAGCAAAAAGGCCTGGCTGTAGGCACGGCCATCGGTGAAGGCCGGAAATTGCAGGTCGATGCGGGTGACGCCCGTCAGGTCGAGCGTGCGCGGGTCCACGTCGTTGGCCAGTGGCAGCACGCCGGCTGGGGTGGCGGCCTGGTGTTCTTGTGCGGTGATGATTTTCATGTTGTGTTTCTCCCGGCGATCAGACGGCTTGTTCTTCGGTCGGATGGCGTGCGGCGTTGGCAGCGGCCTTGAACGGGTCGTGCCCCACGCGGCGCAGGGTCTCGATGAAGGCTTCATGCCGGCCATGGCCTGTGGCCGCGCGCAGGGCCTTGTAGGTGTCGAGGATGGCTTCGATCACATCGGGCACTTCGAACGATGAAAACGAGGGGCCGACCACCTTGCCCGGCGTGGCGGCGCCGGACAGGGTTTTGCCATCCGCGCCGCCCAGCGTGACCTGGTACCACTCCTTGCCGTCTTTATCGACACCCAGAATGCCGATGTGGCCCGAGTGGTGGTGACCGCAGGAGTTGATGCAGCCGCTGATGTGCAGGTCGATGTGGCCCAGGTCTTCGAGCTCGTCCAGATCCTGGTAGCGCTCGATGATGGCGTTGGCCGTGGGGATGGAGCGGGCATTGGCCAGCGCGCAGTAGTCGCCGCCCGGGCAGGCGATCATGTCGGTCAGCAGGCCGATGTTGGACTGGGCCACGCCCAGGGCCTTGGCCTCCAGCCAGAGCGCGTGCAGCTGGTCCAGACGCACCCAGGGCAGCAGCAGGTTTTGCGTGTGCGAGACACGGGCTTCGCCAGCGGAATATTTCTCCACCAGGGCCGCGGCGGCGTCCAGCTGGTCGGCTGTGGCATCGCCCGGGGCGTAGCCTGGGCGTTTGAAGGACAGCGAGACCGCGCGCAACTGCGGGTCGCGGTGCGGCTTGACGTTTTGTGCCAGCCAGCGGGCAAAAGCGGGCGTTTTGGCCGCTTCGATGCTCAGCTGCGCTTCGGCCTGGGCCAGCCACTCGTCGGTGTTTTCGGGCAGGTCCAGCGCAGGGGCCACAAAACCGGCTTTCACGCGGTCGAGTTCGGCTTGCGGCAAGGTGTGCGGCGCGCCGTCGCGCTCGATGATCTCGCGGAACTCGGTCTCGACCTCGTCAAAGTAGCGCTGGCCCTCGGCCTTGACCAGGATCTTGATGCGGGCCTTGTACTTGTTGTCGCGGCGGCCCCAGCGGTTGTAGACGCGCACCACGGCTTCGAGGTAGTTCATGATGTCCTGCCAGGGCAGGAATTCTCGGATCACCACGCCATTGACCGGCGTGCGGCCCATGCCGCCGCCCACCAGCACCGTGAAGCCGACCTCGCCCGCGGCGTTCTTGCGCACGCGCAGGCCCACGTCGTGCCAGCCAATCGCTGCGCGGTCTTCCTCGGCGCCGGTGATGGCGATCTTGAACTTGCGCGGCAGGTGGGCGAACTCGGGGTGCAGCGTGCTCCACTTGCGGATCAGCTCGGCATACGGCCGGGGGTCCACGACCTCGTCCACGGCCACGCCGGCCAGCTCGTCGGTGGTGGTGTTGCGGATGCAGTTGCCGCTGGTCTGGATGCCGTGCATGTTCACGGTGGCCAGCAGGTCCATCACGTCGGCGCTTTTGGACAGGGGAATCCAGTTGAACTGCACGTTCTGGCGGGTGGTGAAGTGACCGTAGTTGGTGGTCAGCCTGGGGGCCAGACCGGGCAACTTGTCTTGCGTGGCTTGCGCCTCGGCCAGCAGGGCGGCATCGGGCGTGTCGTATTCACGCGCGATCCTGGCCAGCACCTTGATCTGGGCGGCATTGATCTCGCCATACGGCACGGCCACGCGCAGCATGGGCGCGTAGCGCTGCACATACCAGCCGTTTTGCAGGCGCAGCGGGCGGAACTGTTCGTCGCTCAGCTGGCCGGCTTGCCAGCGGTCCAGCTGGTCGCGGTGTTCGGCAGCGCGGGCGCGCACAAAGGCTTTGTCGAATTCGGTGTATTGGTACATACGAGAGGCAGCAGGAGAAAAATCAGATCAGGACCAGCTTGGTGCCCGCCCATGCCAGCAGCACGGACAGCAGCGAGCGGATCACCCGGTCAGGCGTGTAATGCGTCAGGCGCGAACCCAGCCAGATGCCGGGCAGCGAGCCGGCCAGCAGCTTGGCCAGCAGGGGCCAGTCCACCGAACCGAGGGAGGCATGGCCCAGGCCCGCCACCAGTGTGAGTGGCACGGCATAGGCGATGTCGGCCGCCACGATGCGCGGCAGGGGCAACAGGGGGTAGAGGATGAGCAGCACGCTCACGCCAATGGCGCCAGCGCCCACCGAAGTCAGGGTGACCAGGGTGCCGATGAGGGCGCCAAAGAGCAGCGGCAGGCTCCAGTGGCGGGGTGTGGTGGCCCGCACTTCGTCGGCGCCCGAGAGGTGGCGGGGCAACTGCTTGCCGCGCACCGCCTTGTAGAGCATGGCGACAGCCGTCAGCAGCAAGGCGATGCCCAGCGTGGTGGTCATGACCGACTGCACATGGGCATCGGCCGGACCCACCCAGCGCAGGATGCCGATGGTGACGAGCGAAGCCGGAATGCTGCCCAGGCTCAGCAGGCCCACCACGCGCCAGGGCACGATGCGCTGGCGGGCAAAAGACAGGGTGCCGCCCATCTTGGTGAAGGCCGCGAACAGCAGGTCGGTGCCGATCGCCATGTAGGGCTTCACCCCGAAAAAGAAGATCAGAAGGGGCGTCATGAGTGAGCCGCCGCCCACCCCCGTCAAACCGACGATGGTGCCCACAAAGAAACCCGCAAAGACATAAGCCAGATCCAACATGGGCGCGACTTTAGCGAGTCTTTATGCCAAAACAAACGATTTTTTGGTTTTGTATATATTCTTTTTGTTTATAAGGGCGGCAACTGACTGCGCTGCAAGCGTCAGTTCTTGTCTTTCAGCACCTCCAGCCACTCCAATGCCTTGTAGGCGATGTGGCTGGATTCAATGCCCTTTTGTTTCTGGAAGTCCTTGACGGCCTGCAGGGTGCGCTCACCCAGCTTGCCGTCCAGTGTGCCTGGCATCCAGCCCTCGCGTTGCAGGCCTTTTTGCAGGGCATGCACCAGGGCCGGTGTCAGTTCACTCTGACAGACCACGCGGGACCAGCTGAGCTGGGGCAATTTCTTATCGTATTCGGTGACCTGCAGGTCCCGGGTGGTGGCCTGCACCTCTTCGGGGGTCGCCGATGGAGGGGTGTCCACGCTGGCAAAAGGCATTTGCACGGTCTGAACCGGTATCTCGACGGGCACCACTTTGGCCGGTTCGGCCACCGCCATCCGGGTGATGGTGTTGCAGACTTCAAGGGCGCAAGCTCGACCTGGACGCGGCACTGAAACTGGCGGCCGAGCGCTACCCATGATCTGCGTCCGTCTTGTCACGCTGTTGGCGGGGTGCTGCCGGTGTGGCTATCCTCAGTGCGTTGTTCGGGCTGACGGTGGCGCTTGTGAAAAAAGAAAAGGGCTATCAAGCCATGGCCTTTGGCCCCTTTCTGGCCCTGGCCGGGTGGGCCATGCTGCTCTTGGGCCGTTGATGTATGCCTGTTGGATACAAAAAAACGGCCGCCCTTTGGGCGGCCGTGTGGGGACTCAGACTTCAGTAGCGAAAGCGCTCCACCTCGACACGGGTGTGGTCGGCCAGTTTGGACAATTCGATCACGGTGGCGGTGATTTCCTCTGAGGCCGTGGCGTTGCCCCGGGCGATGCGGTCCAGACTGCCCACATTGGAGTTGATCTCTTCGACCGCCATGGTTTGCTGTTCAAGCGCTGCAGAAATGCGCTGCAGCATTTGGTCTGTTGCCTGCGAGCCTTGCTCGATCAGGTTCAGGCCACGGCTGACTTCCTGGACGGTCTGTACAGCGCGTGCTGTTTCTGTGACCGCTTGTTGCACCAGCCGCGCGATTTCTTGCGAGCTTTCGGCACTGCTGGTGGCCAGCTTGCCCACTTCTTCGGCCACAACCGAGAAGCCCTTGCCATGCTCGCCCGCCCGGGCTGCTTCGATGGCGGCATTGAGCGAGAGCAGATTCGTCTTGTTGGCGATGCCCTCAATCACATCGGTGATCTTGTTGATTTTCTCGGAGTTGGTGGAAATCGCATTGACCGCATCCACCATCTCTTGCATTTGAACCATGCCCTTGCGCATCAGGTCCATGGATTCACGCGATTTCTGGCTGGCGACGCCGGTGTTGCGAGAGACATCGGTGACGGACTCGGCCGTCTGGCGAACGGCAGTGGCCACCTGCGAGATGGCGTGGGTCTGGTTTTGCACGCCGTCAGAAATCTGCCCGATGGCGTTGCTGGTCTGGCTGGCGGCGGTCGCCACCTGGTGCGCGTTGGAATGCACGGCCTGCATGGCCCGGGCCAATGCTTGCAGCGACGTGTTGATGTTCTCGCGCAAGCGCTGCAGATCGCCCTGGCCCTGCACGTTGACGCGGTGGCTCAAATCTCCTTGGGCCACCGCGGTCATGACGGCACCCACATTGCCAATCATGGATTCCATGGCGCGCATGGAGTCCATGGCCAGGCTCAGGCTCCTGCGGAATTCACCTTGCAGATGGTCGTAAGCGACGTTGTAACTGAAATCGCCTGCCGCCAGTGCGGCGCTCAGTCCATTGAAGCCATGCATGGTGGTCTCGACACTTTGCAACGACTGGTTGACGGCCTGCTTCATGACGCCCAGGTCGCCATGCAGTTCGGCGGTGATGCGCTCAGACAGCTGACCGTTGGCCAGGTGCGTGACCGCCGTGTTGACTTGCTCGATGGCCTGTTGCTGGGCTTGCAGCAGATCATTGATGGCGGTGGCGGTTTGCCCCAGCTCGTCATTGCCGTGCACCTTGACGCGGCGCGAATAGTCAAAGGCTTTGGAAACAGCGGAAATGACCTCTTGCACGTCCTGCAAAGGCCCCGTCACCGAGCGAACAATCAGCACAGCTGCCAGCAGCCCCAACACTGTGCCGCCGATCAGCAAGACCAGGCTGCTCAGGCGTGAGACCTCGTAGGCGGTCTGGCTGGACATGTATTCTTCTTTGGCCACATTGAGCTGCAACTCGATCAACTCGGAGAACTTGCCGCTGATGGGGTCAATGGCAGGGTAGAGCGGGCCTTTGGTGAATTCGGCAATCGCTTGCGGATCTTCGCGCTTGAGGATGTCGCGCAGCTTGTCCAGGTGGGCATGTGTTGCCAGCAGCATGGGCTCGATTTCGGCCACCATCTTTTTTTCCTGTTCAACCAGAAATGTCGCTTTGTAGGCCTTCCACTTGGCGTCGATGGTGGATTCCGCCTCGGCCAGCGATTTGCGTGCGTCCTCCCAGGATATGTTGCCGTTGCGCACCTTGTGCGAGGTGTCCACGATGTTGACGGCGTACATGTCGGCGATGACTTTCAGGTCGCGCAAGGGCACTACCCGGTCTTCATAGACCGTTTGCAGGCCCGATACGGTCGTGGACATGCCGTGCAGGCCCACCAGCCCCACCACGATGGACACCATCGACAGAAAAACGACCAGACCCAGAAGCCGCAAGCGCACGCTGAAATTTTTCATTGCATTTATCTTTAAAAAGACTGCCAAGCAGACGATGAATTTGTTCAGTTTAATGGATTTATTGAATTTATTTTTGTTTTGAAAAGAATAATAAATTACCGCAGAAAGCCATTCTGCAGGTCCGCTGCCATGCCCAGGTGGAGAGGGCTGTTACAGTGGCGCCTCATTCCTACTTTGCTACGACTTTATGAAACACATTCTTTTGCTGGCCGCATCGGCCCTGGCTTTGGCTGCCCCGGCCCAGGCCCAAGCCCCGATCAAGATCGGTGAAATCAACAGCTATTCCGCCATTCCGCAGTTCACCCAGCCTTACAAGCAGGGCTGGCAACTGGCGGTGGAACAAATCAATGCCTCGGGTGGCTTGCTGGGCCGCAAGGTTGAAGTCATTGCCCGCGACGACGCTGGCAAGCCCGAAGAAGCCCTGCGCCATGCGGTCGAACTCACGTCCAAAGAAAAGGTGGATGTGCTGGCCGGCGGCTTTTTGTCCAACGTGGGCCTGGCCCTGGCCGACCATGCCCACAAAAACAAGCGCCTGTTTGTGGCCAGCGAGCCACTGACCGATGCCATCGTCTGGGACAAAGGCAACCGCTACACCTTCCGCCTGCGCCCCAGCACCTGGATGCAGGCATCCATGCTGGTCGAAGAGGCCGCCAAATTGCCTGCCAAGCGCTGGGCCACGATTGCCCCCAACTACGAATACGGCCAAAGCGCCGTGGCCAGCTTCAAGGAGCTGCTCAAGGCCAAGCGCCCCGATGTGGAGTTCGTGAGCGAGCAGTGGCCCGCACTGGGCAAGATCGACGCTGGCAGCACGCTGACGGCCACCATGGCCACCAAGCCCGACGCCATCTTCAACGTGACTTTTGGGGCCGACTTGGCCAAGCTGGTGCGCGAGGGCAACCAGCGCGGCGTGTTCCCGAAGACGCAGGTGGTATCGCTGCTTTCGGGCGAGCCCGAATACCTGGAAGTGCTCAAGGATGAAACGCCCAAGGGCTGGACTGTGACCGGCTACCCCTGGGACCAGCTCGACAACAAGGACCACGCCACTTTTGCCGCCAGCTATTACAAGCGCTTCAATGAGAATCCCAAGGTCGGCTCGGTGGTGGGCTACGCCACCATGCAGGCGATTTTTGCGGCCATCAGCAAGGCCAAGAGCACCGACAACGAGAAGCTGGTGCTCGCCATGCGCGGGCTCAAGTTCAGCACGCCTTTTGGCCCAGCCGAATTTCGGGCCATTGACCAGCAGTCCACCATGGGCGCTTATGTGGGCAAACTGGACCAGCGCGGCGGCAAAGGCACGATGGTCGATTGGCGCTATGCCGATGGCAAGCACTACCAGCCCAGCGATGCTTACGTGAAAGCCCGTCGGCCCGCCGAAGCCAGCAAGTGACGTGCAGCGGGCTGGGGTGCTGCGCCCGGCCCGCATAATGTCCACATGACTGCAACGCCCCCCAACGACACCGAGCGCCTGATGCTGGACCAGGCCGATGCGGCCCTGGTGCTGATCGATGCGACCGATGGCCGTGTCGTGCATTGCAATGACGTCTGGTCCCAGTGGCTGGGCCTGGCCCCTGAGCAGGTGCTGCAAGCCCCGTTTGCCCAGGAATCCTATTGGCCACAGCCCCAGGTGGTGCGCACGCTGGTGTCGCTGGCCGGTTTGCCGCTGGCCATGCCTGCCATGGCGCTGAACGCCCGCGATGCCCAGGGTCGGGTACTGCCTCTGCTGCTGTGGTGCAAGCCGGTGCAGCACGCCCAGCGCCGACATGTGCTGTGCACACTGGTTCGCAACCACGAGGCCATGAGCGAACCTGGCGGCGATTCACCGCAAGGGCAGGCCCTCAAGGCGGTGGTGCTGACGCTGGGGGCGGTGCTTGAGGGGCACGACCCGGCCTCGATTGGTCACCAGCAACGGGTGGCCGATCTGGCGGTGACCTTGGCACGCAAGCTCAAGTGGCCGCAGGCCGAGGTGCAAAGCATCGAACAGGCCGCCTGGCTGCACGACCTGGGTATGGTGAGCGTGCCCTCGGCCATTTTGGGCAAGCACAGCCTGCTGACCACCGACGAGATCTGGCTCATTCAGCAGCATGTGGAGGCGGGTATGCGCATGCTCCAGCACATCGACTTCCCAGGGCCGGTGATCGCGCTGATCGCGCAGCACCATGAACGTGTCAACGGCACCGGTTACCCCTTGGGATTGCAGGGCGACGCCATTTTGCGCGGCGCGCAACTGATCGGCATGGCCGACGTGCTCGATGCCATGACGCGCGAGCGCCCCTACCAGCCAGCCCAATCCATGGCACAAGCCCTTGACACCCTCAAGGCCGGGGCGGACGTGATGTTCGACGGCGATCTGGTGCGCGCCTGTGTGGAGTTGTTCGAGGTGGATGGCTACCGATTCCCGGAGGTCTGAGACTGAAGCTCAGGTATCCAGGTTTCGGCCCGGGCCTGATGCCAGTACTGAGCGAATACGGCAGGCAGGGCAGGGCGGCAGGCTTCGTCCAACAGCAAAACCCCTGCCTCCAGGGTGTCCACCAGCGCAGACAGCGGCAAAGATTGCCCGTTGGACTGGCGCACCATCACATGGTCGGTGCTCAGCTGTGCGGGCGATGTCAGGCCCGCCGCACCTACCAGCTCGGTCAGAGCGTGCAGGGTGTTGGCATGAAAGTGCTGTACCCGCTGGGCCTTGTCGGTGACCACGATGGCACGCTGGCGCACCGGGTCCTGTGTGGCCACGCCGGTGGGGCAGTGGTCGGTGTGGCAGCTGCGCGACTGGATGCAGCCCAGCGAAAACATGAAGCCCCGCGCCGAGTTGCACCAGTCAGCGCCCAGTGCCAGGCAACGGGCGATGTGGAAGGCCGACACCACCTTGCCAGAGGCACCAATGCGGATGTGCTCGCGCAGGCCCGCGCCCACCAGGCTGTTGTGCACCAGCCGCAGGCCATCGCGCAAAGGCATGCCCATGTGGTCGGCAAACTCGATGGGAGCGGCGCCAGTGCCACCTTCGGCCCCATCGACCACGATGAAATCTGGACGCATCCCGGTGTGCAGCATGGCCTTGACGATGGCAAACCACTCCAGCGGGTGGCCCACACACAATTTGATGCCTACCGGCTTGCCGCCGCTGAGTTCGCGCAGACGGGCCAGAAACTGCAGCAATTCGATCGGGTTGCCAAAGGCCGAGTGCCGAGGTGGTGACACGCAGTCCTGGCCCATCTGAACGCCGCGCGCCTGTGCAATTTCGGCACTGACCTTGGCCTGGGGCAGCACACCGCCATGGCCGGGCTTGGCGCCTTGCGAGAGCTTGATCTCGATCATCTTGACCTGTGGCGAGCGCGCTTGCTGGGCAAAGCGCTCGGGGTCAAAGCGACCGTCTGCGTCGCGGCAGCCAAAATACCCAGAGGCAATCTGCCAGATCAGGTCGCCGCCGTGTTCGCGGTGGTGCACGGAGATGCTGCCCTCCCCGGTGTCGTGGGCAAAGCCCCCCAGGGCTGCGCCTTTGTTGAGTGCCCGGATGGCAGCGCCCGACAAGGCGCCAAAGCTCATGCCCGAGATGTTGAACAGCGACAGCTGGTAAGGCTGGCTGCATTGCCCTTGCCCCACGCTGATGCGCAAGGCGCTGGTGTCCGGGGTCTGCGGCGCAAACGAGTGGGTGAGCCATTCGGCGCCATTGGCGTACATGTCCTTGATGCTGCCAAAGGCACGTTTGTCGTTCTGGACCTTGGAGCGGGCATAGACGATGGCACGCTCGTTGCGCGAAAACGGGATTTTCAGATCGTCGTCTTCCAGAAAGTATTGCCGGATCTCCACCCGGATGCTTTCGAGTCCGTAGCGCAGTCGTCCGGTCAGTGGGTAGTTGCGTCGGATCGCGTGCGTGGTTTGCAGCAAGTCTTGAATGCCCAGTGCAAACAGCAACAAGCTGGCGCCCGAGAGCGCGGGCGACACGGACCAAAGCAGCCCGGCGGCAGGCAAGGTGCCCAGCCAGGGCAGGTAACGGGAGAAGGATCGCATGCGAGGGCTCCTGGGTCAGACCGTACGCCCGCATGATCGCACAAGCGTGCGCGGGCGCAACCGGGTCAGTCCTTGGCCAGAAAGCGCTGGGCGGCGAGGTGTGCGGCGAGCGCGGGGGCCAGCGGCATCGGCTCGCCTTCGAGCTGGGCGGCGATCAACTCCCCGCACAAAACGCTCAGGCTGATGCCGCGCGCGCCCATGCCAGCGCAAACCTGCAGGCCCGGCCAGCGCTGGGCGTCCAGCATGCCCACAGCCGGCACGCGGTCGGGCAGGGTGCAGCGCAAGCCGGCCCAGGCCAGCACCTGGCCCGGCGCAAACGCGGCTTGCAGCGGTTGGCTCAAGGCGGGCAACAGCGTGGCCAGCCGGGCATGGTTGGCCGCGTTGTCTTCCTCGCGCAGCACCGCCTGCGGGGTGGCGCGCTCGAATGTGGAGCCCAAAAACCAGCCCGGTCCGCCGCCATGCTCGGGCGGCAAAGGCACGCCGCAGATGAAGCTGCCATGGCCGTTGACCGGTGTGGGCGGCAGTTGGGTGCGCAGCGCCTGGGGCAAGGCGTCCAGCGCGCCCATGCTGATCTGCCCGCGCAAAGGGTTGATGGGCAGGACGGTGCCTGGCGCCTCTGGGTGCAAGGGTGCGAGCAGGGCGCGGGTGTCGTAACCGCTGGCCACAATCAGTTGGCTGGTCTGGGCCAGCACCCGGCCTTGCGCGTCCAGCACCTGCCAACCGTTGTCGCAGGGGCGCAGGGCCTGCACGCGCGCGCCCCAGCGCACGCTCACGCCCGCTGTGGCCAGTTGCGCCGCCACCAGCTGGCGCGGGCGCAACCACCCGGCCAGGCCATGCCACAAGGCCTGGGCGGCTTCGGGCAGGCCGGCCTGGGTCATCTGCTCAGGGGTGGCGGGTGTGCTCCACTCGTGGCCCTGGGCAGGCCAGGCGTCGCCAGCGGGCAGGGTGCGTTTGCCTTCGACGCGGTGCTCCAGCACGCCACTGAACGCCCAGTCGCTGCCCGCCTGCAAGAGCTCTGTGCAGCGTTGCAGCGTGGCGCGCACACCCGCGCGGGTGATGCGCGAGAGCACGCTGTCGTCTGGCGAGACATGCGGGGCCGTGAGGCCTGCGGGCAGGCCCGAGGCGCCCGCGCCCACGCCATGGCCCGCGTCCAGCACGGTGACTTGCCAGCCGCGACGCGCCAGGCTGCAGGCCACGGCCGAGCCCGAGAGGCCGGCGCCCAGGACGATGGCGCTGCGATCGCTTGATGGCGGCGATGGCGCGGTTGCCAAAGGCTGCCGCAATCGGCTGCGCGGCGTCCAGCGCGGCGCAAACACAGCCTCCAGACGCTGGGCCTTGGGCGGCACACCATCGGCTCGGGTGACTTCAAAGCCACACCGCGCCAGATCCTCGCGCACCTGGCGCTTGACGCACCAGCTGGCCACGCGGGTGCCGGTGCGGCAAAGGCGGGCCATGCCCTTGAGGGTGTGCAGATCCCACATCTGCGGGTTCACGGCGGGGCTGAAGCCGTCCAGAAACACGCTGTCGGCAGCCACGTCGATCTCGCGCAGCATCTTGTCGATGGGGCCGATGCACAGCGTCAGCTGCACCCGGCCGCCTTCAAACACCAGCCGGTGCACACCGGGCACCAGGCCGCGCCAGGCCTCGCCCAGCGTTTGTGCCAAGGCTTGCAGCGCAGGAAAAGCGTGTGCGCTGCGCACGATGTCATCGGCCGAGACCGGCCAGGCTTCAATGGATGTGAAAAACAGCCGCTGGGGCCGCTGGGGGTCTTGCTGCCAGGCTTGCCAGGTGGCCAGAAAGTTCAGGCCCAGGCCAAAGCCGGTTTCCAGCACATGCCATTGCGACTGGCCCACCCAGGCGCTCGGGGCGGCGTTGGTGGGCAGCAGGCCGCAACCCTGCAAAAACACGCCGCGCGATTGGGCCAAACCCCGGTCGCCGTTGCCGTAGGCGCTCTGGCTGCGGTAAACGTCGTCAAACAGGGTGCTGTGGGGCGTGCCGTCTTCGCCCCAGCGCACAGGTGGCGTTGGCGCCACGCGGCTTCAGGCTTGGCTGGGGGGCACGTAGCCCTGGGCCGCATCGGCACCTTCGCCAAAGAAGTGTTTTTCCATCTGGCGCGCCAGGTACTGTCGGGCGCGTTGGTCGGCCAGGTTCAGGCGGTTTTCATTGACCAGCATGGTCTGGTGCTTGAGCCAGTCCGCCCAGGCTTGCTTGCTGACGTTTTCCCAGATGCGCTTGCCCAGTTCGCCGGGATAGGGTGCAAAGTCCAGACCTTCTGCTTCGGTGCCGAGTTTGATGCATTGAACGGTGCGTGCCATGTTGGTTTTAGCCTTGATCTATCTTAAGAAGCGCTGGTTATACAGATATAAAATTTCAGTATTTCCAGTTCTGAGCGTTTCACTGGACAATCGGCGCCGGCCTGAAACCGGGACACCGTTTGTCCGTCACAGGCTCCACTGTAGCAATTTCCATTTTCCCGATGGTCCCAAGGGCCGATTTCGGGGCCTTCCAGAAGACCCATGAGTGCATTTCTTGAAGAACGTGTCCTGAGCGTTCACCACTGGACCGACCGCCTGTTCAGCTTCACCACCACGCGCGATCAGGCGCTGCGGTTTTCCAACGGCCACTTCACCATGATCGGCCTGCGTGGCGAAAGCGGCAAACCGCTGCTGCGCGCCTACTCGATCGCGAGTGCCAATTACGAGGAACACCTCGAATTCCTGAGCATCAAGGTGCCCGATGGCCCCCTGACGTCCAAACTGCAGCACATCCAGGTGGGCGACACCATCGTTGTCGGACGCAAGCCCACGGGCACGTTGCTGTGCGACTACTTGCTGCCCGGCAAGCGCCTTTACCTGCTGTCCACCGGCACCGGTCTGGCCCCGTTCATGAGCATCATCCGCGACCCCGACACGTATGAGCGCTTCGAGCAGGTCATCCTGGTGCACGGCGTGCGCCAGGTCAATGAACTGGCCTACCAGGACTACATCACCCAGGAGCTGCCCCAGCATGAGTTTCTGGGCGAGATGGTGTCCAAACAGCTCAAGTACTACCCCACAGTGACCCGCGAGCCCTACAAAAACCAGGGCCGTGTGACCGAGCTGATGGAAAACGGCAAGCTGTTTGCCGACCTGGGCGTGCCCGCCCTCAACCCTGCTGAAGACCGTGTGATGATCTGCGGCAGCCCCGGCATGCTGCGCGATCTCAAGCGCATCTGCGAAGAGCGCGGGCTGCAAGAGGGCAACACCAGCACGCCGGGTGCCTTTGTGATCGAGCGGGCGTTTGCTGACTCCTGATGCAGATCGCGTCAATCCCACCGGCTTCGGCCGGTTTTTTTTCGTCCGCACTCACCAGCAGACAGCTGAGTCGCATGCGCTTTTTTCATAGATGATTTCGGCATTAAGAAATTTAAAAACAGTAGTTTGAGTTTTAAAAAGAGGAACCCAGAATCCGTTCCATCGTCAAAAAGACGAAAAATTTCTGGAGTTCTTCATGACCACACACCGCCGTTTCACCCAACTCATCGCCAGTGCCGCGCTGGGCCTGTCCACTCTGGCAGCGCAAGCCCAGATCAGCCTGCTCAACGTCTCGTACGACCCTACCCGCGAGCTGTACGTTGAGTTCAACCAGGCCTTTGCCAAACACTGGAAAGCCAAAACTGGTCAGGACGTGACCGTCAAGCAGTCGCACGGCGGCTCGGGCAAGCAGACACGCGCCATCATTGACGGGCTGGAGGCTGACGTGGCCACGCTGGCACTGGCTGGTGACACCGATGCCCTGCACGTCAACGGCAAGTTGATTCCTGCCGACTGGCAAAAGCGTCTGGCGCACAACAGCTCGCCCTACACCTCCACCATCGTGCTGGTGGTGCGCGAGGGCAACCCCAAGGGCATCAAGGACTGGGACGACCTGGTCAAGCCCGGCATCAAGGTCATCACGCCCAATCCCAAGACATCGGGGGGGGCGCAATGGAATTACCTGGCCGCCTGGGAGTTCGCCAAGCGCAAGTACGGTGGTGATGACAAGGCCAAGGAATTTGTGAAAAAACTCTACGAGAACGTGCCCGTGCTCGACACCGGAGCCCGTGGCTCGTCGGTCACCTTTGCCCAGCGAGCCCAGGGCGACGTCTTCATCAGCTGGGAAAACGAGGCCTACCTGCTCGACAAGGAATTCGGCGCCAAATTCGATGTGGTCGTGCCCAGCTTGTCGATTCTGGCCGAACCTGCGGTGACCCTCGTTGACAAGAACGTGGACAAGAAAGGCACCCGCACTGTGGCGCAAGCTTATCTGGAATACCTCTACAGCGACGAAGGCCAGGACATTGCAGGCAAACACTTCTACCGCCCCATCTCGCCCAAGGCCCAGGCCAAGTACGCCAAGCAGTTCCCCAAGATCAACCTTTTCACCATCGAGCAAGCCTTTGGTGGCTGGGCCAAGGCCAAAAAAGAGCACTTTGCCGATGGCGCGCACTTCGACCAGATCTACACCAAGAAATAAAAGTCAAGACGATGCCGGAGGGAAGAAAAATGAGCGTGTTGTTGATTGCCGGTAGCCCTGCGGAGCGTTCCCGTACCGCAGCCTTACTTGATGCGGCAGGCAGCCGACTCGAAGCCCGAGGTGTGCAGGTGGACCGTTTGAAGGTGCGCAACCTTTCACCTCAGGCCTTGTTGTTGGCCGATTTTGGACACCCCTCCATCATCGACGCCCAGCGTCGCGTGGGAGAGGCCAGTGTGCTGGTGATTGCCACGCCGGTCTACAAGGCCGCCTACAGCGGCATCCTCAAGGTGTTTCTGGATGTGCTGGCGCAGACCGCACTGAAAGGCAAGACCGTGCTGCCCCTGGCCACGGGTGGCAGCCCGCACCACATGCTGGCGCTGGACTACGCGTTGCGCCCTGTGCTGCAGTCGTTAGGTGCCAAGCACAAACTCGTGCGCACGCTCGTAGCGCGTGGCCGGGTCGGGGTGTGCGTCCAGCCCAAAATTGCCATGCACCGACTCGGCGCTGGTGGTCACCACATTCCAGGCGGCGCGGCCTTGGCTGATGTGGTCCAGCGACGCGAACTTGCGCGCCAGCAAAAACGGGTCTTCGTAAGTGGTGGACGCCGTGGCCACAAAGCCGATGTGCCTGGTCACGGCCGACAGCGCCGCCCACAGAGTGACCGGCTCGAAGTGTGACACCCGGCCCTGACGGCTGAAGGACTCGTCATCGCCCTGGTGCCAGATGCCGGGGCTGTCGGCCACAAACACCTGGTCAAACAAACCGCGCTCGGCCGTTTTGGCGACCTCGATGCAGTGGTCAATGTTCACGCCCGAATCGGCCTGTGAGCCGGGGTGCCGCCAGGCGGCAATGTGGTGGCCCGTGGGCATGATGAAAGCGCCCAGGCGCAGCTGTCGTTTGGAGGTGTTGGTTTGGTCCATGTGGTGTCCCGTAAAAGCGAAAGAGACAGGCATTCTTGGGTGGCCACAGCCCCTGCACAAGGAAGCGTCTGGCATGAACAAACGCTGCGCTGATTTGTACATATCGAAGTGCCAAAACCTTCTTTGACCTGAACGCCCGGGCTTTTTAAGGTGGAGCCATCTCAAACCCACACGGAAAGGAAAACGAGATGTCCAAACTCAACGATCTGCCCCAGGCCTACACCAGCTTTGCGGTCGAGCCCTACACCCCCATCATTGGCGCCACCCTCCATGGGCTGGACCTGTCCAAGCCGCTGAGCGACGTGGCCAAAGCCGAGCTGAAAGACGCATTGGCCCGCTACGAAGTCATCTTCTTCCGCGACCAGCAACTCACGCCTGCGCAGCAGGTGGCGTTCACCCGCATCTTTGGCCATGTGAACGAAGTCAAGGCCTTCTTTCCGCGTGTGGAAAACCAGCCCGAAATCGAGATTGTGGAAAGCACCCCAGAGCGCCCCAAAGCGGCCAACAACTGGCACGCCGACATCACCTGGCGCGACAACCCGCCCGTGGGCACCAGCCTGTATGCGCAAGTCATCCCGGCCAGCGGTGGCGACACCATCTGGTCCAGCCTGACCACTGCGTACGACAAGCTTCCCCCCGAGTTCAAGGCCTACCTGGAAACGCTCACGGCCGTGCACACCTGGGAGATCAGCAACTGGACCGAATACCTGCTGGGCAAAGACCGCAGTGGGCAGCAACTGGCCGAGGCCCGCGCCAAATACCCCCCGGTCGAACACCCTGTGGTGCGCGTGCACCCCATCACCGGCAAAAAGATTCTGTATGTGAACCCCACATTCACCAGCCACATCAAAGGCCTGCCCCGCGCCCAGAGCGACGCGCTGCTCACGCAGCTGTATGCGCTCGTCACCGTGCCCGAATACCAGGCCCGCCTGCGCTGGCAGCCCAACACCCTGGCCGTGTGGGACAACCGCTCGACCCAGCACTACGCCGTGGGCGACTACTTTCCGCAGCACCGCAAACTGCACCGCATCACCTTCACCGCCGATCAGGCGTTCTGAAGCCCGCACAACAACAAGGTCTCCTGAACCTGGGTGGGTTCATTTAGCCCACGGCGAAAGCCGTGGGTTTTTTATGGCTATTTGTGGATATTTGCGGCTATATTTGCGGCTATGTTCAAAACAGACACCCTCCAGATCACCCCCGGCGTACTCTCGTTGATCGCCCAAATTGACGAGTTCAAAGGGGCATGGCGTGCGTTGGGCTCACTGGCACCAGAACGTCTGCTGGCTTTGAGGCATGTGGCCACCATCGAAAGCGTGGCTTCATCCACGCGCATTGAGGGCAGCAAACTGAGCAATGCCGAGGTGGATGCTTTGCTCTCGAACATCAAGGTCAAGAAATTCACCACCCGCGACGAACAAGAAGTCGCGGGCTATGCCAATGTGATGGAGTTGCTTTACGCGTCATGGGAGCACATCCCATTCAACGAAAACCACATCCAGCAACTCCACCGAGACTTGCTTCAGTACAGCAGCAAAGACACGCACCATCAAGGATGCTACAAAAAAATCTCCAACAACGTTGCTGCCTTCAATGAAAAGGGTGAACAGGTGGCGGTGGTCTTTGAAACAGCTTCTCCGTTTGACACGCCACGCCTGATGCAAGAACTGGTGGAGTGGGTGCGGCATGCACGCGACCACCAAACCCTGCACCCACTGTTGATCGTGGCGATCTTTGTGGTGGTCTTTTTGGAGATACACCCCTTTGAGAATGGCAACGGCCGCTTGTCGCGCATCCTCACCACGCTGCTCATGCTTCAGTTGGGCTACAGCTACGTGCCTTACAGCTCACTCGAAAGCATCATCGAACAAAACAAGGGCGGCTACTACATCGCCCTGCGGCAAACACAAGCCACCATACGCACCGAGCAACCCAACTGGCAGCCCTGGTTGGTGTTTTTCCTTTCATCGCTGGCATCCCAAGTCAAACGATTGGGTGAAAAAGTTGAGCGTGAAAAAATGATGTCCCAGTTGTTGCCCAAGCTCTCGCTTGATTTGCTGGCCTCGGTCAAAGCCCATGGCCAACTGACCACAGCGCAGGCCGAGCAAGAAACCGGTGCGAACCGCGCCACCATCAAGGTGCACTTGGCCAAACTCGTCAAAGAGGGACACCTTGCCAAACACGGTGTCGGCCGGGGTACTTGGTACGAGGCCGCTGTGCGGTGACGGTTCAACACCCTGGCCGATGTGATGGTTTGCAGCAGTACATTCATTACTACAACCACGAGCGCATCAGGAGCAAGTTAAAAGGGCTGAGTCCTGTGCAATACAGAACTCAGCCCTTTGTGGCCTAACCGCCCGTTTCAACTGTCCAGCCAATTGGGGTCAGTTGCTTCGGCGGGCTTCTTTATTTGTTTTGGTTATTAACAAACAAAAATAAAGTCGTTTGTGTTTTGAAGGCGGCCTTTCACAATCGCGCCCATGTCTTCAACCCCCACCCTCGTCATCGTGTCCGGCTGGCGCAATTCCGGGCCTGGCCACTGGCAAAGCCTGTGGGCGCAGCGCCTGCCGGGGGCCGTGCGCGTGGAGATGCCCGAGGACGACTGGCAGCGTCCCAAGCGCAGCGTCTGGGTGCAGGCGATCGCCCGCACCATCCTTGCGCAACCGGGGCCAGTGGTCGTGGCGGCGCACAGCCTGGGCTGCATTGCCATCACGCATCTGCCGTCCGATGTGGCCCGACATATTCAGGGCGCATTGCTGGTAGCCCCGGCTGATCCGGAGCGCCGGGGCGTGCTGGCCGACTTTGCCCCCGTGCCTTACCAGCCCTTGCCTTACCGCAGCGTGGTGGTGGCCAGCACGACCGACCCGTTTTGCCCGGTGCGCACGGCAGGGGCTTATGCCCGCTCCTGGGGCAGTGAAGTCGTGCGCCTGCAAAACGCAGGGCACATCAACGTCGAATCCGGCCATGGCGAATGGCCGCTGGGCCTGGCCCTTTTGCAATCCCTGCTGGCCGACCACACCTGGAGTGGGCAGCCTCAACCCGAACTGGAGTCCGCATGAAAACCTCTACCCGCCTGGCCCTTGTCGCCGCTTTGTCCTTCGCCAGTCTGGCCGCGCAGGCTCAGACCCTGCTCAACGCTTCGTACGATGTTGCCCGTGAGTTCTACAAGGACTACAACGCCGCCTTTGTGGCGCATTACAAGAAGATCACCGGCAAGGACGTGAAGATCGACCAGGCCCATGGCGGCTCCAGCGCGCAGGCGCGTGCCGTCAATGATGGGCTGGACGCCGATGTGGTGACCATGAACACCACCACCGATGTGGACTTTCTGGCAGGCACGGGTGTGGTGGCCAAGGATTGGAGCAAGCGTTTTCCCAACAACGCATCGCCGACCACCTCGACCATGCTGTTCCTCACACGCAACGGCAACCCCAAGAACATCAAGGATTGGGACGATCTGACCAAGCCCGGTATCCAGGTGATCGTGGTCAACCCCAAGACTGGCGGCAACGGTCGCATGGCTTACCTGGCCGCCTGGGGCTATGCCAAGAAGAAGGGCGCCAGCGATGCGCAGGCTGCCGAGTTCGTGGGCAAGCTCTACAAGAACGTACCGGTGCTGGCCAAGGGTGGTCGGGATGCCACCACCATTTTCCTGCAACGCAACATTGGCGATGTGCTGGTGACCTTTGAATCCGAGGTGGTTTCGGTGGACCGCGAATTCGGCACCGGCAAAGTGGACGCGGTGCACCCGTCCATCAGCATCGTGGCCGAGAACCCTGTGGCCGTGGTCGAGCGCACCGTGGCCAAGAAGGGCACGGCCGAGTTGGCCAAAGCCTATCTGGACTACCTGTATTCGGAAGAGGCGCAGGAGATTGCCGCCAAACATGCTTTGCGTCCGCGTTCGCAGGCGGTGCTCAAAAAATACAGCGCCACTTTCAAGCCGATCCAGCTGTTCACGGTCAATGAACTGTTTGGCTCGCTGGCCGAAGCGCAAAAAGTCCACTTCAACGACGGTGGCCAGTTCGACAAGATTTACACCGTCAAATAAGCCGTACTTTCCATGATTGCTGCCGTTTTGTCGGCTGGCGGCCCGCGCCGCAAGCCTCGTCGGGTGTTGCCCGGCTTCAACCTCACGCTCGGCTACACCGTGCTGTACCTGAGTCTGCTCGTGCTGATTCCCTTGTCCGCGCTGCTCTTCAAAACCTTCACCTTGAGCTGGGACCAGTTCTGGGCGGCGGTCACCGGGCCGCGCGTGCTGGCCTCGTATCGGCTGACTTTTGGTGCCTCCTTTTTGGCGGCGCTGGTCAATGTGGTGTTTGGCCTGCTGGTGGCCTGGGTCCTGGTGCGCTACGACTTTTTTGGAAAGAAGGTGGTGGACGCGCTGGTGGACCTGCCGTTTGCGCTGCCGACCGCCGTGGCCGGTATTTCTCTGACCGCACTGCTGGCAGGCAACGGCTGGATCGGCCAGTACCTGGAGCCGCACGGCATCCAGCTGGCCTTTAATCCCAACGGCGTGGTGATCGCACTCATCTTCATCGGCCTGCCTTTTGTGGTGCGCACGGTGCAGCCGGTGCTCGAAGATGCTGAGAAAGAACTCGAAGAAGCCGCCACCTGCCTGGGCGCCACGCGCTGGCAGACCTTTGCCCGCGTCATCTTCCCGTCCATCGCTCCAGCGCTGCTGACCGGGTTTGCCATGGCCTTTGCCCGGGCGGTGGGCGAGTACGGTTCGGTCATTTTCATTGCGGGCAACATGCCCATGGTGTCCGAGATCACGCCGTTGATCATCATCGGCAAGCTCGAACAGTACGACTATGCCGGTGCCACCGCCGTGGCGGTGGTGATGCTGGTGTTCTCTTTCATCCTGCTGCTGATCATCAACGCGCTGCAGGCTTGGCAACGTCGTCACACAGGAGCCCCGGCATGAGCGGCGCTGTTTCTTCTCTGGGCAAGCCGGTGCGCCGCGCGCAGGCAGGTACGACCGAGCCCACCTGGGTGCGCTGGGGGCTGCTGACAGTGGCGCTGGGTTTCATGTTCCTGTTCCTCGTGCTGCCGCTTGCTGCGGTCTTTACCGAGGCGCTGCGCAAGGGTTTTGACGCTTACTTCGAGGCTTTCAAGGAGCCCGATGCCTGGTCGGCCATTCGCCTGACGCTGATCACCGCCGCTGTGGCCGTGCCGTTGAACCTGGTGTTTGGCGTGGCCGCCGCCTGGGCGATAGCCAAGTACGAATTCAAGGGCAAGGCCTTTCTGACCACGCTGGTGGACCTGCCGTTTTCCGTCTCGCCCGTGGTGGCGGGCCTGATTTATGTGCTGATCTTTGGCGCTCAGGGCTGGTTCGGCCCCTGGTTGCAGGCCCACGACATCAAGATCGTGTTTGCCGTGCCGGGCATCGTGCTGGCCACTGTGTTCGTCACTTTTCCCTTCATTGCCCGCGAACTGATCCCGCTGATGCAGGCGCAGGGCACCGAAGAAGAGCAGGCCGCCATTGTGCTGGGGGCGACCGGCTGGCAGACCTTCTGGCGGGTGACGCTGCCCAACATCAAGTGGGGTCTGATCTACGGCGTGATCCTGTGCAACGCCCGCGCCATGGGCGAGTTTGGTGCGGTGTCGGTGGTGTCCGGACACATCCGTGGCCAGACCAACACGATGCCGCTGCACGTCGAAATTCTCTACAACGAATACCAGTCGGTGGCGGCCTTTGCCGTGGCCTCCTTGCTGGCTTTGCTGGCCCTCGTCACCCTGGCCATCAAGTCGGTGGTGGAGTGGCAGCACGAGCGCGAACTGCGCGCTGCAGCCGACACACCGCCAGAAAACCCCAACACCTGAGTCCCGTCATGAGCATCGAAATCCGCAACATCCACAAGCAGTTTGGCGACTTCATCGCGTTGGGTGATGTCAGTCTGGACATCGAATCGGGCGAGCTGGTCGCCTTGCTGGGGCCGTCGGGCTGCGGCAAGACCACGCTGCTGCGCATCATTGCCGGTCTGGAAACCGCCGACAGCGGCACCATCGCCTTCAGCGGTGAAGACACCACCCATGTGCATGTGCGTGAGCGCCAGGTGGGCTTTGTGTTCCAGCACTACGCCTTGTTCCGCCACATGACGGTGTTCGAGAACGTGGCCTTTGGCCTGCGGGTGCGCCCGCGCGCCACGCGTCCCAGCGAGTCGGAAATCAAACGCAAAGTCCACGAGCTCCTGGGTCTGGTGCAGCTGGACTGGCTGGCCGACCGTTATCCCTCGCAGCTTTCAGGTGGGCAGCGCCAGCGCATTGCGCTGGCCCGTGCGCTGGCGGTCGAACCCAAGGTGTTGTTGCTTGACGAACCTTTTGGGGCGCTGGATGCCAAGGTGCGCAAAGAACTGCGCCGCTGGCTGCGCCGCCTGCACGACGAGCTGCACGTGACCAGCATTTTCGTGACGCACGACCAGGAGGAAGCCCTGGAGGTGGCCGACCGCGTGGTGCTCATGAACAAGGGCCATATTGAACAGATCGGATCTCCCCAGGAGGTGTGGGACCACCCGGCCAGTCCCTTTGTGTACGGTTTTCTTGGGGACGTGAACCTGTTCCACGGCCGTGCCCACGAAGGCGAGATGCTCATAGGAGCCGATCACCACGCGGTGCGTCTGGAAACGCCTGAGCACGGCAATGTCCAGGACACCAAGGCTTTCGCCTACGTTCGACCGCATGACCTGCATGTGGAGCGCTACGTCCCGGGTCATCAAGGGGGGATCGTGGCGCGCCTGACACGTGCCATCGTGGTTGGACCAGTTGCCCGGCTGGAACTGCAAGCCCATGAAGATCAGGGGTTTGGCAAGGACGCCATCATCGAAGCGCAGCTTTCGGCCAGCCAGTTCCGTGATGAAGGGTTTGCCGAAGGGGATGTTCTGGTGCTGACGCCGCGCAAGGCACGGGTGTTTGTAGAGCGCTGAAAGCGTTTAAAGCCTGCGCCGTTGCTGCATGTTGACCATTGCGTATCGTGGTCCCCCTTTGCCGATCCTGCTGCTGTTCGGGCATGATCACGCGTTGCATGTCACACCACCACAACCATCACCACGATTTGGCGCCAGCCCAGGTGCACGGTCAGTCCACTTACCGGCGGGTGCTGTGGCTGGCGCTGCTGGGCAATGCCGGTATGGCACTGGTCGAGTTGTTCAGTGGCTGGCAGGCCGACTCGGTGTCGTTGTGGGCCGATGCCATCGACTTTGCAGGTGACAGCCTCAATTACGCCCTGGCGCTGTGGGCGTTAGGGCAATCACCGCGCTGGCGCACCCGCGTGGGGGCGCTCAAGGGATGGGCGATGCTGGCCTTTGGTCTGGGGATCATGGGGCAGACGCTCTGGCATGTCCGGCATGGCATCCAGCCGCAGGCGTTCACCATGGGCTGGGTGGCGGTGCTGGCCATGCTCATCAATGTCAGTGTGGCCGTGCTGCTGTATGCCTGGCGCGACGGCGATGCCAATATGCGCGCCGTGTGGTTGTGTACGCGCAACGACGCCATTGGCAATCTGGCAGTGCTGCTGGCCGCGCTGGGGGTGTGGGGCACCACCAGCGCGTGGCCTGACTTGCTGGTGGGTGGGCTGATGGCCTTGCTGGCCGTGCAGTCGGGCGTGCTGGTGCTGCGCCAGGCCAGGGCTGAAATCCGGCAGCAACAGGCGCAAGCGCCGCTGGATTGATGCCCCTGACGGCCTGGAGCCTGCCAATATCGTTTATGGTTGAGGCCGTAGCGTGGGTTGCGCTGTATTTTTTCATTTTCAGGACATTTCATCCATGACATTTCAAGCTTTGGGCGACGCCGCCCTCGATCAATTGTTTCGCCAGGCCCGCACCGTCCATGCTTTCAAGCCCGAAGCGGTCTGCGACGACACCATTCGCCAGCTTTATGACCTGCTCAAGTGGGGGCCGACGGCTTTCAATGCCCAGCCCGCACGCTATGTGTTCGTCAAGAGCACCGAAGCCAAGGCCAAACTGCTGCCTGCGCTGATGCCCGGCAACGTGCCCCAGGTGCAAAGCGCGGCGGTGACCGTGATCGTGGCGCACGACACCCAGTTTCACGAGCACTTGCCAGAGCAGTTCCCCGGCTACGACGCCAAGGCCGTGTTCGATGCCAACCCGGCCATGATCGAACCCGCAGCCTTTCGCAACAGCAGCCTGCAAGGTGCTTACCTGATCTTGGCCGCCCGTGCCCTGGGCCTGGACTGTGGTGCCATGTCCGGCTTCAACCCGCAGGCGGTCAACGAGGCCTTCTTCCCTGATGGCCGTTTCAAGGCCAACTTCTTGCTGAACATTGGCATGGCCGATCCGGCAGGCATTTATCCGCGCGCGCCGCGTCTGGCATTTGAGCAGGCTGCACAGATCGTCTGACCTTATGTTTGAAGGTCCTACCCCTCGATTGCGCATGGCTGGCCTGAGCCTGGCCATGCCCTCGGTGTTCGGCCTGATCGCGCTGGCCTGCACAGGCTTGCTGGCCTTTGGCCTGTACCTGCAGCATGTGGTGGGTCTGAACCCGTGCCCCATGTGCATCGTGCAGCGCTACACCATGGTGGGCGTGCTGGTGCTCGGTCTGGTGGGCTGGCGCCTGCGCAAGGCGCTGCCCCTGGCGATTTTTGGATTGCTGCTGGCGCTCAAGGCCGGCTTCGGCGCCTTTGTGGCCGCGCGCCAGAGCTGGCTGCAGTGGTACCCGCCCGAGGTGGTGAGCTGCGGGCGCGACTTTTACGGGATGATCGAAAACTTCCCCATTGGCCGCGCCATTCCCATGATCTTCAAGGGCAGTGGCGACTGCACGGCGATCGACTGGACTTTTCTGGGCGGCACGATCGCCAACTGGTCCTTTGTCTGGTTTGTCGGCTTTGCGCTGGGGGGTTTGCTGATCGCGGTGCAGGCCTGGCGCCAGCGCTGACGCGTCAGAGCATCTTGACCAGCACCTGGCTCTTGCGGTCCCAGTTGTATTTGCGCTTGCGGCCTTCGGGCAGCCAGTCTGGGTCTACCTGCTTGAAGCCGCGCTTGAGGAACCAGTGCATGGTGCGCGTGGTGAGCACAAAAATGCTTTTGAGCCCCATGGCGCGGGCACGCTGCTCGATGCGCTTCAAAATTTTCTCGCCATCGCCCTGACCCTGGGACTGCGGTGACACGGTGACGGCGGCCATCTCGGCGGTCTTGGCCTCGGGGTAGGGGTTGAGCGCAGCGCAGGCAAAGATCACGCCGTCGTGCTCGATGATGGTGTAGTGGTCGATGTCGCGCTCGATCTCGGTGCGGTCGCGCTTGACCAGGGTGCCGTCTTTCTCGAAGGGTTCGATCAGCTGCAGGATGCCGCCCACATCGTCGGCGGTGGCTTCGCGCAGCTCTTCGAGCTTTTCATCGACCACCATGGTGCCGATGCCGTCGTGCACATAGACCTCCAGCAACAACGCGCCATCCACCGCAAAGGGCAGGATGTGACTGCGCTCGACGCCTTCTTCGCAGGCTTTCACGCAATGCTGCAGGTAAAACGCCAGGTCGGTGGGCTGGGTCGGGTTGGGCGACTCGGTCAGCAGCTTTTTCGCGGCAGCCAATGGCAGCTCGGTGTCGATGGGGTTGTCCTCGCTGGCCGGGGCGTGCGGGTCAATGCGGATGCCCGGCACCTCGGTCAGGAACAGCAGCTTGTCGGCCTGCAGTTCGGCGGCCACGCTGGTGGCCACTTCTTCCATGGTCAGGTTGAAGGCTTCGCCCGTGGGTGAAAAACCAAAGGGCGAGAGCAGCACCATGGCCCCCATGTCCAGCGTGCGCATGATGCCCTGCACGTCCCCCTTGCGCACCAGGCCCGAATGCATGAAGTCCACGCCGTCCACAATGCCCACTGGGCGGGCCGTGATGAAGTTGCCTGAAATCACCCGCACCGTGGCGCCCGCCATGGGCGTGTTGGGCAGGCCCTGGCTGAAAGCGGCCTCGATCTCGTAGCGCAGCTGGCCGGCGGCCTCTTGCGCACAGTCCAGTGACACGCTGTCGGTGATGCGCATGCCATGCGAGTATTTTGGGGTGTGGCCCTTGGCCGCCAGCTGCTCGTTGACCTGAGGGCGAAAGCCGTGCACCAGCACGATCTTGACGCCCATGCTCTGGATCAGCGCCAGGTCTTGCGCAATGTTTTGCAGTTTGCCTGCCGCAATGGCCTCTCCCGCGATGCCCACCACAAAGGTCTTGCCCCGGTGCATGTGGATATAGGGCGCCACAGACCGGAACCAGGGCACAAAGGTGAAGTTGAAAACAGTGGACATGGGCTTGGGGTGAGGGCAGATGGAGCGGGGATAATTCGGGGTCCGCTTTTTCAGCGATTTTTACAGAGTTTTCCGCCTTGTCCGCCAGTCCGCTCCAGATCGACTTTCCCGACAGCCTGCCTGTCTCCGGCAAACGCCAGGAGATCATGGCGGCGCTGGACCAACACCAGGTCATCATCGTCTGTGGCGAAACCGGCTCGGGCAAGACCACGCAGCTGCCCAAGATCGCGCTCGCCATGGGCCGTGGCAAGGCGAATGCCAAGCCTGGCGAGAAGCCGCGCCTGATCGGCCACACCCAGCCGCGCCGCATTGCTGCCAGTTCTGTGGCCAAGCGCATTGCCGAAGAGCTCAAGAGCCCGCTGGGCGAAGTGGTGGGCTACAAGGTGCGCTTTCAGGACCGCCTGAGCAAGAACGCCTCGGTCAAGCTGATGACCGACGGCATCTTGCTGGCCGAAACGCAGACCGACCCGCTGCTGCAGGCTTACGACACCATCATCATCGACGAGGCGCATGAGCGCAGCCTGAACATCGACTTCTTGCTGGGCTACCTGCGGCAAATCCTGCCGCGCCGCCCGGACCTGAAGATCATCGTGACTTCGGCCACGATTGACGCGGACCGGTTTGCGCGGCACTTTGCAAGCAGGCCTCGCCTGGCGCCGGGCCGCCCCAAGCCAGGCGAAGCCCCCTCGGGGGGCAGTGAGCCACACGAAGTGGGCGAGCGTGGGGGCCTAGTTCCCGCGCCGGTCATCATGGTCTCCGGCCGCACCTTTCCGGTGGAGCAACGCTACCGCCCGTTTGAAGAATCGCGCGAATACGACCTGAACAACGCGATTGCCGATGGCGTGGACGAGCTCTGGGCAGGCGGCGCAGGGGGCGACATTCTGGTGTTTTTGCCCGGCGAACGCGAAATCCGCGAAGCCGCCGACCACCTGCGCAAGCACCTGGCCCACCACGCCTGGACGCGCAACGCCGATGTGCTGCCCCTGTTTGCGCGCCTGTCGCAGGCCGAGCAGGACCGGGTGTTTGAAACATCCAGTGGGCGGCGCATCGTGCTGGCCACCAACGTGGCCGAAACCTCCCTCACGGTGCCCGGCATCCGCTATGTGATCGACGCGGGCACGGCCCGTGTCAAGCGCTACAGCCTGCGCAGCAAGGTCGAGCAGCTGCTGATCGAACCCGTGAGCCAGGCTGCAGCCAACCAGCGCGCCGGCCGCTGCGGCCGCGTGGCCAACGGCATCTGCATCCGCCTCTACGACGAAAAGGACTTTGCAGGCCGCCCGCGCTTTACGGACCCGGAAATCCTGCGCTCCTCGCTGGCGGGCGTGATTTTGCGCATGAAGAGCCTGCACCTGGGGCAGGGGGACGACTTCCCCTTCATCGAAGCGCCCAGCAAACGCGCCATCACCGACGGCTACCAGCTGCTGGCCGAACTCGGCGCGGTGGACGATGCGAACGAACTCACACCGATCGGCAAGGAACTCTCGCGCCTGCCGCTCGACCCCCGCGTGGGCCGCATGATCCTGGAGGCACGCCACCGCAACGCCCTCGACGAGGTGCTGATCATCGCCAGCGCCCTGAGCGTGCAGGACGTGCGCGACCGCCCCCTGGAAGCCCAGGCCCAGGCCGACCAGCAACACGCCAAGTTCGACGACGAAAAAAGCGAATTCAGCGGCTACGTGCGCCTGTGGCACTGGATCCACGACGCGCGTGGCGGTGAGCACAAGACGGTCGCCAGGAAATCGGGGTCGGATCCCGATTTCGCACAGCGAAACTCGGGCTCTGACCCCAATTTCCGTCCCCAGAGTGGCCAAAACAATCGGGATCTGACCCCAATTAATCAGTCCACCCACAAACTCAGCAACCGCCAATACGAGCAGCTGCTGCGCCAGAACTTCATCAACGTGCGTCGCGTGCGCGAGTGGCGTGACACGCACAGCCAGCTGCACACCGTGGTGGCCGAGCACGGCTGGAAGCTCAACACCCAGCCCGCCAGTTACGAGCAGCTGCACAAGTCCATGCTCGCGGGCCTGCTGGGCAACATCGGCTGCAAGCTCGAAGACCCTTCGACAGGCTCAGGACAGGCTTCGAGTGAGTACCTGGGCGCGCGCGGCATCAAGTTTCACCG
>JACCDH010203676.1_pt1 | contig 29176 bp, 21 predicted proteins | sample 7442481 | NCBI WGS metagenome assembly JACCDH01 (sample SAMN15323433, study PRJNA562643) | freshwater metagenome | isolation source: river surface water | place: USA:Blue River Watershed | collected 2017-08-15 | reverse complement strand
TGGGTGAGTTGATACCACTTACACTATCAAAATCAGAACGCTTGAATAATGTCAAGCTAATAGATAGTGTCTTTAAATCTGCTATTACTGTCAAGGCTTTCCCACTTATTTTCAGTTACAAGTTAACAGACTTCCCTACAGAAGTTCCTCTGCAAATTCTAATTACAGTTTCTAAACGAAACTTCAAACGAGCAGTAGATCGTAACAGGATAAAGCGTGTTATTCGCGACAGATACCGCTTACTAAAACCTGAATTCATAAAATCATTAAGCGGCAAATGTGCCTTTGCGGCCCTGATTTATACATCAAAAACAATGGTAGATTACAGGGAAATTGATAAATCTTTACAGAAACTTATTCAAAAATTAGATGAAACGAATAGGTAGTGCACTGGGAATTCTTCTCATCAAACTTTATCAGTGGCTAATATCGCCTATGTTTCCTCCGACATGCAGATACACGCCTACTTGCAGTCAGTATGGAATCGATGCCCTTAAGAAGTACGGCTTGTTCAAAGGCTCTTATCTAACATTCAAACGCCTTATGCGATGCCGACCAGGCGGTGGACATGGACATGATCCAGTACCATAAAAAAAGCCAACTCGAAAGTCGGCTTTTTATTTCATAGCTTTAGCCTTGTAATACATTTGAAATGGTCTAACCATAACGACTCAGGAAATTTCATTAAAACAAGAAAATTCTAAACCCAAGCTTCCTGACTATATGACAAAACTAAGCATGATTGATACGTAAAACATTGGTTAACCGCTTATTGTTAGTTCCATAGACTTTATTAAGTCAACTTTACTCTCAATCAATGTTCAAATTAAATGATGATTTTTGACAAATAAGGTCAATTTTATTTTTTATTCAATTTTTTTTTGCATTTTTGCTCAACCTATTGAATTGGTCACCTATGCTCAACCAAGTTAAAATATTAAGAGTCTTACAGTTAATTTCCCTTTTAAAGAAACCACCGACAAAGTCAATAAAAACTATTTCTAATTTTTTAAATAATACTGAAAGAACTGTTTACCGCTATTTGGATTTAATTCAGGAACTTGGTTTTGACCTTCAAAAAGATGAAAACAACAGATTTTATATTGTTGGCGATATTGAAGATGACTCTAATAACTTTTCTCCAGATGAAGCTAATTTATTGAAAGAACTGATTCTGACATCTGCCAACAAGAGCAAGTTAAAAGATTCTCTTCTTAAAAAAGTGTATCTTCAATCTGAAGTATCCATACAAGGTAATAATTTATTAAATGCCCATTTAGGTAAAATAGTGGATGTCATTAGTAAGGCATTAGTAAGAAACAAACAGGTTAAACTAAAAAATTATCATTCTGTCAGCTCGGCCCTCATCTCTGACAGAATTGTTGAACCTATTAAATTCACAGAAAATTACACATCGCTGTGCGCCTTTGAACCTAAATCAATGGAGAATAAGTACTTTAAAGTTGACCGTATTTCTGATGTTGAGCTCCTGGATAAAAATTTCAAGTACAAAGACAAACATCAATACAGTCAGCCAGATGCCTTTGGTTACGCCGTTAGTAGCGATGAGGAACAATTTGATATCGACCTTCGACTTAGCCTTAGAGCCTATATTCTTATTAAGGAAGAATACCCAATGGCAAACAACTTCCTAAAACACGAATCTGGGAAAAACACCTATCGTTTAGTATTAAAAGTTAATAATGCTAAGCCTGTGCTCCGTTTTATAATGGGATTATTGGATGATATTGAAGTCGTAGGTTCTTTCGAATTTCAGGAGTATTTGCTTAGTCACATCGGAAAGCTCTTTATCATGAAACCTGAAGAATATTCGATTGGCGACGAGGATAAATAAATCAAACATGAAACAAGTTTATAAATCGAAAGTCGATGCCATCATAGTATGGCCAGTAATCATCATACTCACTATTGTATTTGTTCTCATGGCTATAGATGGTGTTTGGCCAGGAATGATCTTCGTATTTATTTTGGGGACCTTTATCCTCCATGCTTTTTATAACATCACTTACACGATAGAGGGCGATGAACTAATTGTAAAAACAGGCTTCTTCACGTATTCAAACATCGACATCCGTCAGATTCGTTTTATTGAATACACCAGAACAGGATACTCTTCACCCGCAGCTTCTCTTGATCGAATAAATCTGCAGTGTGGTAAGAAAGGTACCATTACTTTGTCGCCTGAAAATAAAGAAGCTTTTATTCAGTTATTGATGAGTATTCATCCTGAAATCTATTTAAAACCTTCTAAGAAATGAGGCTCACTTTATTGATTTGCTTGCTAATGCTAGCTTGCAATGGGATTCATCAAAAGCAGCAAAAAAATCATCCTGCCACATCTGCTGAAGTTATCAATAATGACTACACTAAAATTGTTCGATCCCTATGTTCTGATAGTGGCGAAATATTATATACTGACAGCAACACTTCCTATTTCAGCCTATCAGAAGCGACCGATTTGAATTGTTTTGTGTTTGCTTCAGAAATAGTTTGCGGTGGGGCTACAGGCACTTGTGGCAGAAACATCGAAATATATCAGAAGCAGACTGACAAGTATCAGATCGTTTATCAGAATTGTGGTTTCAATCTGCAGTCTGGTATAGACCAGCAAGAAGGAATCAGAACTTTTAAATTTAGCACCAGAGAAGGTTTTGAGATAAAAGTAAGTTTCAAAAACGGCGAGTTTAGAGAGGATACGTTGCGACTCAACGGACTGGATTATGGATTGGTTAAAACCATATCAAAAATATTAAAGGTAAAAAATTCGTCATTGTATGGCGGCGAGTCAGGCACTATGGAAAGCACTTTAAAAGTCTGGCAGGAGCCCTTTAAATTATCAGAAAACAAAACAGTAGATCTTATCACTGTTAACACGCCTGGCACCGACTATCTTCTGATGGATGCAGGACGAGTCATCATGCATGTTTCAGACATCTATTCTTTTGAAATTGCATCGAATCCAATGGGCATTTATCCTGCCTTGAAGGTATATGATTATCAGCACATCAAACAAACCAAAGATACCAGTTTTTTCGAAGGAAGTGTCTATCGTTATAAGCTTGGGTATGGTGTTTATATGCCTGAGTAAGCGTTTATTGTTTGACAAATTTTTCTCTGAATACCCCCTGATCCGTTTCAATGCATATTTGGTACATCCCTTCAGAGAGGGTCTCTATTTGAATAGAAGAACTTGATTGGCATTCCAAAATTGTTCTGCCAGACATATCAGTGATGGAAATTTTATTCATTGTTAGTTTGGTGTCAATAGTTAAACGCGACTGGGCGGGATTAGGATAGATTGTCAGAGGTTTAATTAAATGTTCTTGTATGTCAGTTGACCAATAAGGGAATGAGGGAAAGGTATTATTATCGTACCAGTTTTTAATGCGTCTTGCATTTTCTTGTAAGGCATTGCAATCTTCGTTTAGATAATTCTTCTGCGGATCATATTGAAGGAAATAAGCGAAACTGAACAGAAAACCTGTTCCAGGTGATAAACCACCAATTTTAGTGGACATCATAAAGCGGCGATCGCCTGGTAAATCAGGACCACTTAGTGATTCACATGGTTTTTTATAACTACTGAGGTCTCTGGTAGCCGGCCCTTTCATTAATTTATAATAATCGGATGCTTTGCTTGGATTTCCTGAAATAGGATCTGATGAATTCGTATAACCAGTAAAATAGTGCAAGTCTCTGTCAAGAAACTGGCATGCCAATATTGGAGGATTTTTGCCGAAGCCCTTAGGTAAATCATCCATATTATCTGCATTAAATGCATAGCCAATATTCATAATACTATCACAAGTGACATAATCATCGCCGTAATAACCTAAGTCAGGATCATTCATGATGCCAACATAAACATCATCATAGCTGTTCAAACTAAGGTTGTAAATAATAAATTCGAATATGAGTGTACGATTTACTAAGAAATTACTATCTCCAGGTTTTGATGTAAGATCGTTATAGGCATAGCAAGAGGCGTTGATCTGAAAATTCAGAGCCTGAGCATTCTTGGTCGAATGTTTTATGGCATCATTAAATACCCACCAAAGCATTTGATCACCTTTTATTCTTGGATAATCGCCTTTAAGAGGATCATATTTCCCATCCATATCAACATCAGTATAAGGTGCCATTAACTTTTCTGTATTAGACTCAGGGTTAGCTGGCCAGTTAAGAATTATGTCTGGTATTAGATAATCTGGTTTAGTACGATTGTCCTTAAACTCTTCTATTTCCTTTTTGGTAACAGACCATACTTTATTGTATTTTGAGACTAAGGCTGGATCGTGTGCCTGTGAAAGGATATTTAATGGACCAGGAACGTAATCGCTACCAGAGTTTTTATACGTTTGCGCAGACACAAATTCGGTACTATCGCCACTTATTGTTGCTCCCAACCAAAGTCCTGCAGTATGCATAGCATTGGCGCAAGAACCCGACCTGAACTTCATCATTGGATCATTTTGAAGCACCCTGAACAAGTCACCACCATTGAACCAGGACCCATCATTGGCGATACTTGCCTGAACATCATTAATACCAATCTGTGCGACATTGCGCTTATAGGTAGTTAAGATATTTTGCTTGAACACTTCTAATGAAAATACATTTCTGTCGATATCAAAGATACCTGTCGAAGATCCAATGATATAGTGACCATCTATGTTTTCAAATGCATAATAGAAATGTTTATTAGATTTTACTGCTGCGTTAGTTGAAAGCATACTGTCTATAAAAGCATTTGCATCTATTGGAAAATATTTAATATCCCTTCCAAATTCCATTAGGCCCCAATGGGTTCCGAGAAGCATTGTTCCATTACGAGCACGTGTTAAATGATCGATGCGAAAAGGGAGAAGCATCTCCAGTTCGCAATATTGACTAAAATGACTTAGGACAGATTTTACAACAAAATTTTCGATGACATAAAAAGAATTAATACCCACTTCACGCGCTGCGTTTGAAAACCAAACCCTTCCAAAGCCATCTGCCTCTACAGCCAAAATCTGTCTCTCGAAATTAGGTATAGTCGTAGAAAAAACAGGCGTTGGTATTAATGAAAACACTCCAGAATTATATTGAACCAGGCCAGAATTTGTGGCAAGCCAAAGAGACTGCCCATCTGATGTTATGTCATTGATTGTATCAAAAAACCGATTTTGGATTCTAATACGTCTTTGAATTAGGTTACCATTTTTAAAGACATATAAACTATTCCCGGTAGTGCCTATAAACAGAGAATCTTTAAAAACTTGCAGTGAATTGCAATTATTGGGTGTAGTAATTTGCGACAATATTTCGTTCTTCCAGAAATACAAACCTGATGAAGAGGCCAGATAAATATTACTGTCCCATTCCAGACCATCCGTAAATATCCCGGAATTGAAGATGACGCTGTCGGGTTGTGAAGGTCTGGTAAATCTGAGTCCGTAATTTTGGCGAGTGCCAGTAAACTGCATAGCGCCGTACCCTGACCATAAACGTTGTTGCTTATCTTTAAACAAAAAGGCCAATCCATTGGCCCCATTACTAATTTTAGTAACACCAGGAATAGACTGACTAAAAAGTTGAGTGTAGGAAAATAGGATACTTAAAAGTAGGAGTTTTTTCATATTGTTTTTAAGTCTTAGACGAACATACAACATTAAACGCTGCAGTAAAAATAAATGACAAAAAAATGTCAGATTCTAAATTGAGTGCTCCAAAAAGTAAAAGGTAAATTTTAAAAAAAATATCAATCAGTTGGCATAGAAGTTAAGAGTAAATAGAATAAAACGAACAAAATTCGGGCATGAAATACGGCCAATATTACCATATTTATAACCATGCCAATGGTGGAGATGATTTATTTATAGAAGAATCAAATTACCTTTACTTTTTAAGATTAACGAGTTTCTTTCTTTCACCGGTAGCGGATGTTTGCGCTTATTGTTTAATGCCCAATCATTTTCATTTGCTGGTTAGAATAAAAAAAGAGCCTGCACTTAAAAAATCAGTTCGCTATTATCAGAAGCTTCTAAAAAAGGCAAATAAAAAGGCGCTTCCTGACGATAGATTTTTCATTTTATTACACAGTCCACAGTTATTTGCGAGGCAGCAATTTTCAAATTTATTCAACAGTTACAGTCAGGCTTACAACAAGTTTCATAAGCGAAAAGGATCTTTATTCAGGAAAAATTACAAGCGCAAGGAGGTGTCAGACAAAATGTATTTAAAGCAGTTAGTACTATATATACACAACAATCCGGTGCATCATAATTTCTGTACTCATCCCAGCGAATGGGCTTTTTCATCATACAAAGAATACATAAACAACGAAAAAGGAATCACCAACAAACGTCCTATTTTCAATGCTTTCAGAGGCAAGAAGAACCTCATCAGTCAGCACAAGCACTGGCGCAACCGCTATAAAATGGAGGAATTTTAGCCCATTAATTATCTGTTTGGTTTTTAAGAGGATAGGTAGTTTGGAGAGACGTAAGGTGTTGGTTTTCATCCTAACCCTTCCAGGGTTTAAACCCTGGAAGGGTTAGGAAAAATTTAAAAAAACCACTCCTAAAAATCCAACTTATAATAAAACAACGGTAAAAATCCTAACTGATACTCCTCTTTGAAATTTGGAGATTCGCTAGTGTAAGAATACTTCAAAATATTCTTTCTGTTCGTTGCATTTACTAAATCAATCGCAAACTCGTGAGTCACTTTTTTAGCGTTGATCTTATATGATAATCTTAAATCAAAACGACTGTAACTCTTGCCAAATCTCAAGGTGTTCTTTAAAGAATCCTGCTCGATATACTCTCTTTCTCTTCTGCTGGCCAATGAATCCATAGGGGAATATCGGCGCGCTCCGGCAAATGTAATCTTGCCTCCTACACTCAATACACCACGTTTGCTCACTTTCCATTCTTTGGCAAACAAACCATTCATCGCATAGTTAGTATTGAAATCAGAATTTCTCACTACATTATCGCTACCCTTGTACTTAGCATCAAATAAACTTAATGACACCAGATAAAAATAACCTTTAGTAAACGATTTTTCTAATGAGAACTCTACTCCATAATTGTACCCGGTACCAGTGTTCTGCAAGGTGTCTGGGAAAAACCTGCTAAAACCACTGCCTGTGTTAGCTAAACTAAAAGAACTACTCTTCTTCTCTACAGGAATGTTTGACAACTGCTGATAGTAAGTCTCCATTTTAAACCTCTTGTCTTTGCCTATTACTCTGTCATAACCCAAAATGTAATGCTTGCTCGTCGTCATATCCATATTGATGTTATGTGGATTCTTATTACCCGGCAATATATAATAATAAGTGTAGGCTGGCTGAATCTGACTGTGAACACCAAACCCAAAATTCAAAGATTGTACTTTATTAATTTGATACCTTAAACCTAATCGTGGTTGGAAATACTTGATACTGGTATGACTCAAGCCACTGGCTTTATCAGAAATTGCAAACATTTGAGCCGTAATACCTGCTGACACGTTCAGTTTTTTAGCTGCCTGCCATTTCATTTGAACATATGGCATTAACAATAAACCATTCCCATCCGAATTCCATCTGGTGAACCATTTCCAGTAATTGGCAGTATCCATATAATCAAAGTTTCTGGCACTGTCTCTGAATCTGAAATTATACGAAGTTAGATTTAACCCGTAACGCAAACTTGTTCCAGGATTAATCTTTGTATTAACAAATAAATTGGCTCCAGTGGTATTGATTCTAAAACGATAGTCAAGATTCTTGACTAATGAATCAAGAGCAAATTTATAAATGGTCTTACCATCTTCCTGCAAAGTATCCGTATTATGTCTGAATACTAAATGATGTACTGCAGTAACCTGCTGATGGGTTTTAGTGACTACCGCTCTGAAATAACTTTTTGAATTCATGTTCCAAACAAAGGCTGAACCCAACACGCCCATAGAGGAGCCGAACTCCTGATCTCTGTCGTCGTCACCATATAACTCGCCACTGCTTTGCTTCTGATCACTGATTAAAATATTGATTTTACTGCTTCCACCTATGCCGAAAAAATTCAGATTGCATTTTTTACCTAATGGAAAATTCAACTTAAATGAAGCATCCTGATATGCCGGAACCGCATCAGTACCAATTTTAATATTCATCTTCTCGAACATTGCCAGAGTGGAATATCGGTAAGTTACAAGAAATGATGATTTGTTCTTTTTTGATAAGGGACCTTCCGCCAGTAAATCCCAGCCAAGAAATCCAAACTGAGTACTGAACTCATTCTTTTTATTATTACCATTGCGCAATTTCAAATCAAATACCCCAGCTGTTGAGTTTCCATATTCAGCCGGAAATGCTCCAGTAAAGAAATCACTGTTCCCTAATATTTTATTGTTGATGATTGATACCGGACCGCCTGTAGTACCTGGAATCGCAAAGTGATTTGGATTGGGAATATCGGCTCCTTCTAAACGCCATAAAACACCTTGCGGACTGTTTCCTCTCACAACTATATCATTCCTTGAATCATCTGCACCTTGAACACCGGCAAAATTACTGGCCATACGGGCAGGATCTCCTCTGCTACCCGCAAATCTGTCTGTCTCATCTACCGTAAATAAACGTGTACTTACCAGTGCATTCTGGTTGTTCGGCTGATTCTTTTTGCTTGATCTGACACCTCCTCCAATAAAAGCTTTAATCTCTTCTGACATTTCCAGATTTAAAATAACTTCCTTACCAGATGTGATAATGATATTCTGTAATACCAAATCTTGATATTTTTCTAAAGTAATTAAGAGATTATGTCTGCCTACCGAAACTTCACTCAACTGATAATCGCCCATCGCATCGGTAGTGGCAGACAAACCGCTGTCTTTTCCAACAGTGGTTATCATAACTTTTGCACCAGCAAGAGCTTGTCTGCTTTCTTTGTCAACTATTCGGCCTCTGAGTGTTTGAGTCTGTGAAAATAAATTCAATCCCAAAACCATTAAAAAACTAATCAGTAGTAATTTTTTCATATGTGATACGCAAATAAATGTATAATTAATGAAATCTCGTTAGGTTAAAAATAAAAATTAGTCAACACCCCATTTAGATACTACCATTTTTAAATATCCCCTTTCCCTGGATTTTAAACAAAAATGCACTTTCATAACATTGATTTAAAATTGATTTTCAATAATTCCAATAATATTTATTGCATTAATTGCCTGATGGTTTTTATCGTTGAAAGGACCTGATGGTATGTTTTCATCTTTCGGCACTACTTGTACATCCTGGCTCATACTCTGGCGTCAGCCCCCTATACCCCATTTCCTAATTCCTCTATCCTTAAAAAATTGTAAATTGGTCCCCAAATATGTCTACCATAAAACAAGAATACCATTCTCCATTCAACATGGCTGTTTTAGTAGCAGGTCTTGGATTTTTTATTGACGCCTTCGACCTCTTCTTATTCAATGTCTACCGCCAGCCTTCACTTATGGAACTTGGATTGAAAGATGCAGAACTTACAGCTTGTGGCGAAAAATTACTGAGCTGGCAAATGGCTGGTATGATGCTGGGTGGAATTATCACTGGCATCATTGCCGATAAAAAAGGTCGATCCATTGCCCTTTACGGCTCTATCGCCCTATACTCAATCGCTAATATTGCCAATGCTTTTGTGAATGACATAGACAGCTATGCTCTGATACGTTTTCTGGCTGGAGTTGGTTTGGCTGGCGAACTTGGCTCGGGTATTACTTTGGTAGCAGAAAGCATGTCAGTTAAAAATCGTGGTTATGGCACTATCCTGGTGGCGACTTTAGGCGCAATGGGCGCAGTAAGCGCTGGGCTGGCCGGCGACTTCATGCCATGGCGTCAGGCGTTTCTCAGTGCAGGCATTGCTGGTTTTGTTTTGTTGATACTGCGATTAAAAACAATGGAAACACAGGTATTTCTGGCTAATAAAAACACAAAAATCGCTAAAGGTTCGCTTTGGATGATTTTCAAACAACGACAACGTTTTTTTAAATACCTTGCTTGCATTTTAATGGGTGTTCCAATCTGGTATAGCGTAGGATTATTAATCACCTTAACTCCTGAGCTGACTAAAGAACATGCACTAAGTGGTGTTAAATTATCTGCCTGTTTTATCCTTTTTCAAATAGGCATTGCCTCGGGTGATTTAAGCAGCGGTATTTTAAGTCAGCTTTTCCAATCGAGAAAAAAAGTTCTACTGGGATTTATGACGCTGGGAATTGCAGGGACCTGCTGGCACTTTTATAATATGTATTCTGGTCATGGCATCGTTTTTACAGCCTTTCTTATGGGACTGGGATGCGGGTATCTTTCCGTATTTGTTACCAGTACTGCAGAACACTTCGGCACCAATCTGAGAGTAACCGTCACTGCTACTGTCACTAATTTTATGCGCGGTGCTGTCGTCCTGTTAATTCCAATGCACCAGGGCATTCAGTCTTTTTTAAGCAGTAGCTTAAGTGTTGGATTAATCGTAACTGGGATTATAGTTTGGGGTTTAGCCTTAGTATCTGTCTTAGCATTAAAGGATACATTTGGCAAGGACTTAAATTACGAAGAAGAATAATTTTAATTAAAACACCCTGACAGGGTGTTTTAAAATAAAATAATTATCGCAGGACCAATAACCTGAAAACATTCAATTTATTGAATTGTTATAAATCTTGAATGAACGAGCAAGATATAGACAGAATTATAGAGATGGCATGGGAAGACCGCACGCCATTCGAAGCTATTGAAGCGCAGTTTTCCGTGTCGGAATCTGAGGTTATTAAATTAATGCGATCTAACCTAAAACGCAGTAGTTTCAACCTCTGGCGCAAACGTGTTAACAGCGGTGTCAGTCAGAAGCACTTACATAAACGCTCTGCTGATATTAACCGATTTAAATGCAACCTTCAGCGTCAAATTAGCGGGAACAAAATCAGTAAACGATAACCTTAAAAGCTTGCTAAGGTCTGTCAATTCAAAATACAATTTCATTTCAATTTATAATTCTATTACTTTATAGAAAATTGATTAAAATTTCTTTTTTTTGCCGAAAGTAATTTGATGAAAATAAATATTTTTTTAGTCATAGCATTATTATTCGCTACACTTAAAACCAGCAATGCACAAAAAATCCCAAGTTATATTCCTAAAGATTCATTAATAGGCTGGTGGCCTTTCAATGGCAATGCAAACGATGAAAGTGGACAAAATAAACATGGGAAAGTCATAGGCGCAATTTTGAGTGAAGACAGAAATGGCAATCCTAATAAAGCCTATTACATTAACAGCCCTGCACCAGGTATATCAGTAGATAGCGTAAAGATCAAATCCTTTAATTTTACCTTGAGTTACTGGGTAAACTACCAATCTATTCCAAGCACTGCCAATATTTCAGACATCTCACATGATTGGTATAAGTTAGGATGTTTCAACGTTTACCGCGACACAAATAATAAAATAACAGTGGCAACACCTGCTGTTAGTCCGAATTGGGAACAGTTTAGTAAAAAAACTGTTATTGATTCTAATACTATTTTAAATCAATGGATGAATATTGTAATAGTGAGATCAGGAATTAAAGTTAACATATACAAAAACGGAAATTTCATTTCAACAACTAACAACACCAACTTTCGCGGTTACCTTACTCAAAATTTATTTTTCGGTGGCGACCCAACAAAATACGCTATAGATTCTAATGCCAAATTCAATGGCACATTAGACGATATCGGAATTTGGAACAGACCTTTAACAGCACAAGAAGTTTCAGATTTATACCAAAGCTGCAACCTTTCAATTATAGAACATCCGAAAGATCAAAATGCCTTATGGGCTGATAAAGCCAGTTTCACAGTGATAGCTTCGGACACCAATGCTATTTACCAATGGCAAGCTGATTATCAAGGCGCAGGATTTGAGAATATCCTAACCAACGATCCACAGTTTAGCGGAAACAAGAGCAGCACTTTAACTGTTATGTATGCTTTGCATGAACTAGATAGTATGAAACTTAGATGCATATTAAACATTGGACCTTGTATAGACACTACTCAAACAGCTACTTTACATGTCTATACAAAAACGAATAATAATGCATTTAGAACCGATGGGATTATTAACATATATCCTAATCCTGCAAAAGAACTGATAACTATTTTATCAAGTTCTGATTACTTCGGCAAAATATATACTATTTACGATGCCCAAGGCAAGTCAATACAAAATGGTATAATACATTCTCAAAACATGCAATTAAAGATCAATCATTTAGCTGAAGGTATATATTGGATAAGCATAGACAATAATGTAGCTAAAAAATTCATAATTATTAATTAGTTAACATTAATTAATATCCTTGCTAAGGGTTATCAAAAAATAATAATCCATCCCTTACTTATTTTCTCCAGTTTTTTCATTCTAAAAGAACCCCTACTTTTGTCTAAATTTATTTAGCATGAACAAAACACTTTGGATTTTTATGGCCTTTGCTGCTGGCGCTTTTCTTCCAATTCAAGCTGGTCTCAATATGAAATTAGGCAAAGCAGCCGGCAACCCAATTCAAGGCTCTATGATTTCTTTTCTTGTTGGTCTCACCGCCTTAGTGGCATACATACTCTTTACCCGTCAGAACTTGTCAATCGAAGGCCTTAAATCGGCCCCTGCTCATGTTTGGCTTGGCGGACTTCTGGGAGCTTTCTATGTAACGGTTGTTATTCTGGCATATCCACATCTCGGACCAAGTCTCACCTTCGGACTCATAGTAGCGGGTCAGATGATTATTTCTGCCATCATGGAACATTTTAATATTTTGGTAACCCAACCTACTCCTATTAATTTATACAAATTAATAGGCCTTGCACTAATTGTTGTCGGGGTAATTATCGTAAGGAAATATTAATTTTAATTTATCCACCCTGACAGGGTGTTTTGAAATAAAATAATTACAACCAAAGCCGTCTGAACGCCTCATCTCCATCATATTGCTGCGCCTGCTTTTCGGGATTGAATACTCTGTTTTTAATCGGATCATTACCTACACCCGCCAGATACGCCCAGTTACACCAGTTACTGCTGACATCGTAATCAATTAGCATTTCCTCGAAATAAGCTGCCCCATACCGCCAGTCGCACTTTAAATTATGACACAAATAACTGGCAACATTTTGCCTTCCTCGATTACTCATAAATCCAGTATACTTCAATTCCAGCATGTTCGAATTGATAAATTCATTATCTGTTTTTCCGTTAATCCATTGCTCGAATTTGATATCATTTTTAACATGCAAATTCACCGGATATTTACCCAATCCTTTTTTTAAAAAAAACTGACTTGGATACTTCCTCATCATTATTCGGAAATAATCTCGCCACAACAATTCGAAAATCAACCAGTAGGTCGATTCATTGTCTCCATGCATCAGTTCATAGGCCTTTAATTCATGATAAATTGTTCTTGCAGAAATACAACCCATCGCCAACCAGGGCGAAAACTTGGATGAATAATCTCCTCCTATCATGCCATTTCTGGTTTGCTTGTAGGTCGACACAAGTCGAGTTTGCTCAAAATAATAAGCCACTCTTTTCAAGCCCTCACTTTCTCCGCCCTTAAACTCCAATACAGAACGTTCATCAAAATTCAGCTCATCAAATCCAAGCTCACTTAATTCCGGAAGTTTTAACTCTGGCAAGTCTATACTTTTAAATTTCTCTTTTGATGGATACTCTTCTCTTATCATCCATTTCTTTTCAACCTGATGTCTGAAATTAGTAAAAATATCGGACACCTGATTCACCTCCATCGAAAAATCTTTTAAGTCTAAAAGAGCATTGTCATTCGTCAATTGTAAGTCACAATTAACAGACTTTAACTGTTTATTTAAATGATTAATTTGAGCTATTTCATCTAAACCTACTTCAGAGCTTGTAATAACTTTTGACACCCCATATGTTTTTACTAATTCTGGTATAATTTCCTCAGCTATGCCATATTTAACTAGTAAGCCAGAGCCCAAAATACGTAGTTGAGTATCTAAATCCTTTAGACTCTCAAGTAAGAATTGCGCTCTAAAAACACCTGTTTTTCTGAAACCAAAACCGTTTATTTCAAACTGACTCTTACTAAAACAGTATAAAGGAATGATGATTTCTTTGCTTTGAATGGCCTCATACAAAGCTGCATTATCTCTAATTCTCAAATCATTTTTAAACCATAGTATCACAGACATACTATGGTAAAACATTTAGGAAGAGCTTTGGTTTTAAACTAGTACTTATTTCAGAATATCAATCACCATATCGGCAGCACTTATAGGTAGTAGTGCTGTATCGGCAATGCCAGATACCACTCTGGTTACATTGTGATCAACGCCTCCTGATTTCCAGTCTTGCTCAGACAACTTCGTGATGTAAACAGAAAATGTTCGATGCCCATTTCCTGGTCGCTCGCCAATAACATGTAAAATGATTCTCTCCTCTTTGGAATTGCCTTTAAACAATTGTTCACCTATGCGATAGCCAACACGAACACGACCATATTTTACAAAAATATTTTTAGTAGCAACCGACATTCCTGCATCCTTTAAACCTTGGTTCATTGCCTGAAGAAAAGGACTTAAATGCCCGTCATCCATTAAAGCACGAGCATTCAATCCATCTGAAATAATAATTTGTACATGAGGCTTGACAGATCGATTTTTAATGATTTTTGACAATGTGGCAAGCGAGGCTGTATCCAGTTGTTCACCCTGCATTGGATGATTGATGTAATCCAACTTATCAAAAGCCATGCTTTGTAATACATCGGCATTTAGACTTGTTATAAATGACTTATCGGTCTCCGACCACAAGCACGATTTAGCATCCTCATATAAAACACGAATCTCTTTATCCAAAGCTGGAGCAATATCACTATGCGTAGCACCGTAACCCTCTGCAATGGGAACTCCGCGCTTTATTACCCGGTCGATGGCCATTCTGCCTTCTTCATATATAAGGGCCTGTTCTCTGGTATCACCTTTCAATTTTTTATATTGATAATACACCCAAATTGGGTCACCAAAATGTCTACCTGGTTGACCGTTTTCGTCAATGACTTCGATGCGTTTGAAAAAATCCCACATCACATCGTTGACTTTGTAACCGTATTTTTCTCTTACTTTAAGATGGTTGCTAAAGGATGTTGTTAAGTAACTCAACATGGGGTCATTCTTAGTAGGCAAGGCCATCAGGTAAGCAGGATTAGCTGGCATAATCTGATCGATACACCAATCAAGATCATCCAGGGTCACATCCATGTGCAATGTCGTGCAAACATCTAATCCAATGCACATGCCATGAAGCTTACCCATTAATGTATCTTCCAGACAACAACGTACCAGTTGTTCACGGGTTTTAAAAACCTCCGGACCAATGAATCCGGCCACATCATTGACAAATACCCACGGTTCAACATCATTATTATGCTCAGTTAAATATTGTTTGAGGCATCTGATTAATCCATACTTTCGGGCCTCGTGCATCACCATATCAAATCCTTCAGAGTGCCCATTAGTACCATCAGCTCCCTGACCGGTTTCGGCATACAAACCATACTTACCTTGTCTGGATTTTAAATGGTTCTTAAGTGTTTTAATACTTAAATTAAATGTTGTATTAGCAGTATCAGTACCTGCAATACTTTGAAACCATACACCAGTTGTACCGGGATGCAATTTTTCAACTTCTGCCTGTACATCTATATGCGCCAAAACAGAATGTGCTAATGCATCTTCCAATTGAAACGTTTTTCTTATGTCGTATAAAGCTTGTTCTATTTTGGCTACCGATTTTACATCGCTGGAAACAGGATTACAACCCAGTAACAAATCTCCCACGGCGTACGACCAGGCATCAAACACCTGCCATACAATATCCTCCGGATCATCTGTTGGTGAATTAGGCTGAACACGCGCACTTAAATACCCTTTTGACCCAATGTTAGAACCCGGCAAGGGATTGAATATTTTTGATGACGCCGCAATTAATTCCTCATTGGTCATCAATTTCACTAAGATCGAAATCACATCGCTTTCTAATGAAGGAATTAAAGTTTTTATGGCTTGCTCATCGCGACTCAAAATAAACTGTTTCAAGTCGTTCATTGTCCATTGCTCTAATTCAGTATTAGCCACTACAGATGCTCTGATCCATTGATACTGATTGTCATCGTAGACGGCATGAGCTTTAATGTCTCCAATACGCGTATTAGACAATAATGTTCTTGCATGTTGGCGCGATGACTCATCTACTGCCGCAATGCCCGCTATAACATCGCCTTCTTTAAAATAATTGGCAGCACCCAATATTCCTCTGTATGTGCCAAGATCAAATTTCTTGCGGATGCGTGTAATGTATTTAAACACATCTTCACCCACAGAAGGCTTGCCCACACTTAGAGGTGTATAATGAAAATTATATTTACTGACAGAAAACAATGCAGGCGCCAGCATGAGACCAGACCCCAGCAATCCTGCCTGCTTGATAAACGTTTTTCTGTTCAATGTCCCCATAAGTTCCTATTACAAATTTATTCAGATTGCCCGAAAAAGCTCCATTGATAAGTCCCATTAGTTCTGGTCAATCCCCAATAATCAAACACCCCATTGGCCCTGTCGCCATTGGCATTTAACATGATTAAACCAGTAGTACCAATATGGGCATTGGAAGCAGTTGTAAAACCGGAACGCAAAGTAGCAGCAGTATTAGGTAGTCCCTTGTTGTTCTCTATCATACTACCAAACACTTTCATAGCATCATAGGCTGATAAAGTAAGTGCATCACCCTGAATACCTGTTGAACTAAATATTTGCGCTAATAATGGCGCCCATACATTTTGATTGGAGGTCGGTAAACTAAAACCCGGACTAAAAAATTGTGTTGATACAGCAAACTTTGAGGCCATTGTATCTTTCAACAAATTGGTGTTTTTGAAAAAACCTACCCCTCCTACCCAGTTAACACTGTTTAAAAATGTATCATTGGAAGCCTGATGAAAGAGCAAAGTTGTTTCATCAAATGAAGTAGACAATATCACAATTTCAGACTTCGCATATGTATTTGAATATTGTAAAATCTGTTTCTTAACTTCGGCTAACACAGTACTAAAATCAAGATCAGTTCCGGCAAAATTTCCGGCAGACACAGATGTTCCTCCCAATCCTACAAAATTAGAGACTATAGCCGAATTCAATCCCAAACTACCAGCATCATTTCTTGAGATAGCAACCAACGCTTTTTTACCCTGCTGTTTTAAAGTTTTGGCCATAGCCTTTCCGACAATCTGCTCGCCGGGAGCAAAGCGAAAAACCATATCATCAGGCATCGATAATGAACTTGCTGTAGAAGAGGGACTAAGCACCAGAATCCCTAAACTATCTGCAATAGGTTTAATGGCTAAAAGTTCGGCGCTGGTTTGGGGACCAATCACCAATTTATAGCCCTCTGTTGCCAAAGTGCGCATGGAATTCACTGCCAATACCGGATCGATTTTGGTATCAAAAACTTTCAATTCAAAACGAAAAGGGATATGCCTGCTCTCAAAGTCGCTATTGATCTCTCTAATCGCAATACCAATCGCTGCTTCTGAACTATTCCCCAAATAGGATAAGTCGCCGGTCTTTGAAAACAAACCCGCTACTTTAATGGTCGTTATCGGACCACCAATGGGATCATCTTTTTTGCAACCTGAAAAGAGCATCACTCCCATTAAAATTACCACACCAATTTTTCTTATTGAATCCATATTTATACTTAAATCTAATTTCTTATTGATATAAGCATCAGGTAGGCACTTGAATAATTTACACGATTATTGATGCTATCGGGCTGTAATTAAACCAAGTATTTTTACAACAATGCAAGACAATAACCACCAAACACAAAGCAACTGATGCTTACCAAAACTAAGCATTTACGGGCATTTAAACAAGATGGATGAATAAGTCAATTAAGGTGAAACAATTATTATTCAACAAAAGAAAAAAACCACAAGCACTACATCAACAATTGCTTATACTGATTGCGTAAACTTTGAGCCGATTCCTCAAAAAGTGATTGCTCGTATTCACTGAGTTCTATACTAAGAATTGAACCTATGTTACCGGATTGAATTTCAACTGGTACTCCTATAGATAATCCAGACTGTCCCTTATAATCGCTGTGCAGATAACAACTTAAAGTAAGCTGTTTACTTTCCTTGTTTAACATAGTAAGAATAAGCTCTGTCAGCGCATACAATGGCGCATAAAAAGGTATTGACACTTTCTGAATGATCTCCTGTGTTCGTTCAAAAACCAATGTTTTAATTCTGTTGTACTCAGCTGCATTTAGTTGTTCATCGTTTAATACATGTGATAAGACAGGTACCATGCTACTGCCATGTTCGCCGATGCAAATACACTTGCTTCTTCCATCTTTAAGCCTCGTTGGATGAATGCTGTTGTTGAGTCGCAGTTCATCCAGGGCATTCCCAAATCCATACACTTTAACTGCGCCATACTTTTCGTAACAATAGCGACTAAGAATATCAACCGGATTACTAATGATGATGATAGTACCCAATGCATTTAGCGATACCTGAGCCGCTATATTATCGATAATTTTCAAATTGGTTCTTGCATCGATGATGCGATCATTGACCTGTATGTCTGCATGCCATTGCAATTCAGAAAACGCAAATACAGTGATGTCGATTGACGGCATTTCGCTTAGTTGTTCCAGCACATTAATACTCACTGCCGAATTCACTTCCCTTAGGTCGACCGCCAAACCCTGGGTCTTTAGATAATTTCTGCCATATAGCCAGATAGTACATCCGCCATGCTTTACCAGTTCATACACCAATCCACCGCCTATTCTACCGACTCCTATCACTAATACATTCATAGCTTGCCTGAAAACAATAAAGAGAGCCTGATCTTAAAACCTTCCCGCATCAACATCCTTGATAAACTTAATCACACCGCTCATGAACACCTGCTGATCATCCCACATCGACAAATGACTGCCATTCGGACAATACAAATAGCTTCCCTTTTGAACCATTTTACTCTGCTCTTCCATGGCCTTCGGATCCATGGTGTCGTGTTTGGCGCCTATCATTAATGATGGTACTGCAATTTCTTTTAAACGTGGTTTAATGTCCCATTTGGCAAGGCGACCGCTGATACCGAATTCGCTGGGACCTTGCATCATGGTATAAATCTCTGAATTGACATGCTTACTGGCTCTGTTCAATCCGTCCGGCCATTCTTTTAAACGGCAAATATGCTCGTTGTAAAAGTAAGGCATCAACAATTCAAAGTAACGCGGATTGTTGAAGTCTTTCTTCGCTTCTATGGCCTTGATTTCACTCAACACTTCCGCAGGCATTTGCTTAGATAAAACTTCATCCGCATACTTGCCATATTCGATAGCACTTGCCATCATATTGGACACAATCAGCGCCTTCATATTTTTCTGATATTTCAGCGCATATTCCATCGCTAAAATACCGCCCCACGAATTGCCTAAGACGTAAAAATTAGAGGCATCAGCACCAATAGCTTTTCTCACTTGTTCTACTTCTTCAACAAATCTTTCTGTTGTCCATAAACTACTATCCTTTGGTTGATCGCTGTAGTATGACCCTAACTGATCGTATTCGTAAAACTCAAAACCCTCCTGCTGAAAAAAAGTTTCAAAACATTCCATGTATTCGTGGGTCATTGCCGGACCGCCATGCAACAATAAAATTTTAATTTTCGGATTACTACCAAAGCGCTTTGTCCATACCTTAAAATCGCCTACAGGTGTTGTTATCTTTACCATCTTAACACCACCTGCTTCAACAGAATCCTGGTAAGTAAAATATTGTTTCAAGGTGTTGTCCTCTGCCGGCGCGCCACAGCTGTTCAATACGAGAACGACCAACAAAGTCATGCACAAATAAATAACTTGTGAAGTGCGATTTTTACTCAATTTATGATATACAGATTTTAACATATACAATCAGTTATTGAGCAAATATAAGGGAATCAGAAAAATTTTTACTGCCATTCTTTGGCACACAAAGAAGCGTGTTACAATTCGTTGATGTGCTCGAGGTAATACTGAGCTTGTTCCAGCAAAGCCGTGCGTTCTTCTGCAGGCATTCTGTTTAAGACATGGTACATCATGCCAATTCTTGGATTCCCAGATAATAATTTTTCATGCCTGTCGTAAAAGTTCCAATACAAACTATTAAAGGGACATGATTTATGTCCTGTCTTTTTACTTTTATCGTAGTAACAACCGGAGCAGTAAGAGCTCATTTTATTGATGTATGTAGCAGAACTGATGTATGGTTTTGTCCCTACAATTCCACCGTCTGCAAACTGACTCATACCTCGGGTATTAGTTATCTCAACCCATTCGATGGCATCTATATATATTCCCAGATACCAGGCATCTACTTCATCAGGATGCACGCCTGCCAATAAAGCAAAATTACCTGTCACCATTAATCGCTGAATATGGTGCGCATAGGCGTGATCAAGACTTTGAGTAATTGCCTGTTTCATACAATGCATTTTAGTTTTACCAGTCCAGTACCACTCGGGCAATTTGTCGGTATGACCAAAATAATTCATACTTGAATAGTCAGGCATTTTCATCCAGTAAATTCCACGCATGTATTCGCGCCATCCAATAATTTGTCTAACAAATCCCTCTAACTGATGGAATGCTATTTGCTCCTGATGTTTGTTGTAATAACTGATAGCCGATTTCACCACTTCATCTGGAGAAATCATCTTTACATTCATCGCAAACGATAACCTCGAATGATAAAGTGACCACTCTCCGGGAGCCATTGCATCCTGAAAAGTACCAAAAAACTTCAGACAGTTTTTCATGAAATAATCCATGAGAGTTAAGGCCTGCAAACGATTAACTGGCCAGATAAAATTTTTACTGTCAACTGTTCCAATTGTTTTCACACCCTCTTGTTTCAGGTCGACTTCAATATCGGTAAGATCATTACTAAAAAGCAAAGGCCTAACCGGAACATGGTGCCTGGGAAGTTTCTCTCGGTTATCACCATCAAAATTCCACTTACCATTTAAAGGTTGCATCTGATCGTCCATTAAAACAAAATGCTTTTTTCGCATATGTCTGTAAAACGTTTCCATCAGATACATTTTCTTCCCTTTAAAAATATCACTTAGTTCAGTTCGTGTACTGTAGAAATGTTCGGTATCGGCAACAGCAGTTTCGATATTTAATTCAGCTGCAAACTCTTTTAAATGCTGATCAACCCGCCACTCATCAGGCAATTGATATTCGAACTTTGTATAATGATGTTCTTCTATTAAGTTCTTACAATTAGCCGAAAAACTTTGAGCGTTCTCTACATCATTTAATCTGATGTAAATTACCTGGTGGTTCTGTGATGCAAGCCATTGGGCAAAATGCCTCATAGCAGCAAAGAATCCCAGAACTTTTTGAATATGATGATTGGCATAATCCGTCTCTGAACGAATCTCCATCATTACGTAAGTGATATTCGGGTTAACAGAAGCATACCAGGAGTGCTGAGTGTTTAGCTGATCGCCTAAAATAAGTCGCAGTGTTTTATTGCTCATGATTTATTGTTTCTGCATTTATCACTGCAATACTTTACTTCCTCCCAATTCTTTTCCCACTTCTTTCGCCATGAAAATGGGCGTGCGCACACCAAACAGATTTTAGATGGTAAATGACTTTTACTAACGCCTTTCATGATTTATAAGTGTTGTAGTGAAACAAGCAGAACTAAAAATTGTTTTCACGCCACAAGCTTGAAGCTCGAACTATTTGTTTTTACTTTTGAAACCCATTTTATTATCAGGATTGACATGCTTCTTTAAGATGCGCAGACCTTCCAGTTTCACCGCTTCTTGTTTTCTAAACTGCCACATAATATCGCTGGCTTTTTTTCTGGAGATCTCGGTATCTACCAAAGGGTACGGATAGTCTTTTCCAATCTCGCATTGATAAAACTTCTGATCCATCAACGACAAACGATGCGGCTCGTGAATCAAATGCGCCGGCACATGTTGCAATTCTGGCACCCATTGCTTGATGAAGATCCCATCGGCATCCAATGTTTCCGAATTCTTCACCGGATTATAAATTCTGATGGTATTAACGCCCGTTAATCCGCTTTGCATTTGCACCTGAGGATAATGGATGCCAGGTTCGTAATCGAGGAACATACGGGCCAGGAAATGCAAATCCCGCCAGTCTTGCCACAGATTAAATACAAAATACGACACCAACATAGCGCGCATTCTGAAATTGATATAGCCAGTGGCCGCCAAACAACGGATACAAGCATCTACGATGGGCACGCCTGTTTGTCCATTCTGCAAGGCTTGTATGAAAGCTTCGTTGCGAAGCTTTGTTAGATGCAAATAGGCTTTATTGATAGGTTCAAACTCATAGCGACTTTCGCTTTCAAACTTCTGAATAAAATGGCAATGCCAATGCAAACGCGACACAAAACCATCCAAGGCCCTTTTGTTAGTACCTGGTTTTTGATAGTGTGCAATGGCAGCCTGATACACCATTCGCATACTGATATTACCGTAACTGAGATAGGGAGAAAGTCGACTGCAACTTCGTCGGCTAAGAGAGGGACTCCCAATATGTTTGTTGTAATGACTGTAGCGGTTTTTCAGAAAATCTTCATAGTACTTCCATGCCAGACGCTCGCCACCCTCCTGAAAATTGGCATGTCGCTGAACGATGTCAGGATCCAAGGGCATTGCCATCAAATCTGATTTTACAGTTGAGGGCACATTGACGAAACGAACCTCATTCAAATCGACTTGCCATACCGGCGCTTCCATGTGTTGGTGCCAGAGTTTCGACCAATCGGCGCGCGACTTCAAGCGACGGACGACGCCGTTGTTTTGGTATTCGTGCCAGGCAATATGTCGACTGTCAAAAAAACGCTGCATAGATCTATCACGTTCAAACGTCAGCGCATTACCACTCTCCTCGTGTGAGAAAACAGCCTGAACATTGAAGTGTTCTGTTAATTTAGTAAAGACAGAAATTGCTTCATTGTGCGCCACTAAAACTTCCGTTTGATAGGCAGTCAATTGCTTATTAAGATCTGTTAAAGACTCATACACAAATCGCCAGTGTCTGACATCGCTATCGTGGTGTTGCATCACAGAAGGCTCGAACACATACAAAAGCAAAACAGGCAGAGATCCAGAAGCCGCCTGACAAAGCGCCTGATGATCCCTCAGACGCAAATCACGCTTCAGCCAAACGATATGAATCTGCTCTTTGTTCAAGTGTTTAAAGAGAACAAAAAGTGCAATAAAAAGTTTTTATAGCTGTAATCAGAGGCTTAAAAGAGGATAAGAGTTAATGTTACTGCCGACAATATGCATAATTCGCACCTACTGACCTCCTATTTTCAGCCTAAACTACCCCCTCTAAAAGTGCTGGCGATTTAAACAATCAAGCCAAAAAAACGGCTACCCTCTCAGACAGCCGTTTACTATAGAATTCATTTCCCTAAATTTTATTTGATGAGATATCCTATCCCAATACTAACTCTGTTAGAACTCAATCTGTAATCATAAGTACTCATTAGCGATGTGACATTTCTGGTGTAATTTAATGTTCCAAAAAGCTTCACTTTGTCAGTCAATGGATAGTTTAAGCCTAATCCTAACTGAGCGTTATAAACCATGCGTTTCTGACCAGTACTGACAATATTATTATATTCTTTATTGATGTCCAGAAAACGACCTGATTTTTGAATTAAAACCTGAGTAAGCAAACCAGCCTCAGCGTATAGATTGAATTTCTTGATTGCAATCGCATACTGAATATTTACTGGAATTCCGAGATAGAACAATCTGGGATTTTCATTCTTGTAAGTTCTTTGATAAACAGAATACATTGAACTATCAATATAGGCTTCTACTCTGTACACCGGATTATTGAGTCTAGATCTACTATAATCTAAATCTACTATTTTAAAAAGAGTTGTATCATTTTCTGTTTGACGAACTCTATTGATATAATCAGCTGTTTCATTTATTCTCAGACATTGAATACCTGTAAGTAAAGAGATATTGCCTTTACTGATTTTTATATGCATACCGGCACAAATCTGATTTTTAATTTCAGCATTCTCCTTGTACTTTTTATCTACAGATTCATCTTTAATTACATTGAAAGTATTATAACTTATAAAAGGCAGTAATGCGTATTCCAACTTAAGTTCACTTTTTTGTTTTTTAGGCTTAAGTTTATATCTAAATGTTGTGTCTTTTCTTAGCTCGAACAAAGATGGGTTCTCTAAAAATATTGATTTCACAAATGGATTAAATGCATTTAAACGCATTGCTTTCAGGAATCCATCTTCTGCAACATTGCCTGATCCAACAAGAACATCATTTGAAGGAATCGAATTGGTTTGACCGATAGTCAACAGAGGCCATTTCGAAGCAGTATTTTGCCTTTTATAATTCGGTTCATTTTTAGTTGATACAGAAAGTGGTGAACTCTTGTATGCCGTCTGATTAAATGTTTCCGACACGGATTGATTCGTCTTGGTTTCTGATGTCAACTCAGAAGATGACTGATTCAGAGTAGCAGATTGAGCGACAGTGTTCTCTTGTGTTTTATTGCTATCAGTTAAAAACAGTGCAAGCGATACCCCGATAAGCAGTAAAGCAGTCAATACTATTTTCCAGGAAAAATAGCCCTTCTTTTTACTTGAAGTTTCAAGCAATGCTTCCATAGCAGTCCATTCTTCTTCTGAGTAATTTAACTGCTGTTTCTCTAATGCTTCTTTTAAAGCTTTATCAAAATTTTTCATTATTACGATGCTTTAATGACCTTGTTACTGTGCGTGTTTAAAATTTCAGCGAGTCTTTTTCTGGCTTCATTGACATGCCATTTACTGGTACCTTCAGAAATACCAAGCAGCTTGGCTATCTCTGCGTGTTTAAAACCATCAATAGCAAATAAAGTAAATACTTTTCTGCTGGTTTCCGGAACTTGTCTTAACATATCCAGCACATCTATCTCTTCTAGCTTTTGTTCGCCAAAATTGACATCAGAACCTGACATGATTTCTTCTATAGAACTCACTTGAATGATATCTGAATACTTTTTATTCTTTCTGTTCTCATCGATGATATGATGGATTAAAATATTTCGGATCCAAGTCGCGAAAGCAAATTCAGGTTTGTAAGAAGACAAGCCTTTCATTGCTTTTAAAAACCCAAAATTAATATGCTGCCTGGCCTCTTCTTCAGAAACAGAATACCTAAGAGCAATACTACTCATTAAGGGATAATATTTCTTATACAAGGCATTTTGACTACGCCTGTCATCCTTCAGACAACCCTGTATCAGTTCAGCATCATTCATTGTTTTTAGTATACCCTATCGCACGATACTTAATGGATGGGTTTCGCTGTTCGAATTATTATTAATGGTCATCCAATACATTCCATTGCTGATATCCTGTATATCCAGCAAAACTTTGCCGGAGTTTTCAATTTCATTGTAATTGAAACTTTTCACTACCCTACCACTCAGATCTGAAATAACAATTTCAAGTTCTTCGTTATAAGCATCAAGTCCTGCAACTGTTATAAAATCAAGTCCCGGATTTGGATAGACCCTAAACTGATTAAAATGTTGCTTGGCAATGGAGGCATCAGGACCTTTAAAGAAGTAGATTCTTCTTACAACATTATTAGGTATAGAGATTGAATCACAAAACATACTGCTACAGCTTGAATCTGATATAGTAAGACAAAGTTGAATCTGACTACTTAAGATATTGGGCATTACAACACTAGGCGTATAGTTATATACTTGCGACATGCCGAGTATTTCCCATTTGTATGATGTTCCAGCCCACACGCCTCTGCTATTGTCATATACATAGAGATAGTCTGGATCCGTGGTGCTAAGTCCGAAATTAAAGCGCGCTTTACACTGTGGTTCTTTAATTTCAATTAATCTGCAAAAAGAATCGCAAAGAGTATTGTTTTCATCATACACATAAATACAAACATTATAGGTTCCATAGGTTTTATAAGTATGTTTAGGATTTTTTTGAGTAACAAGAGATGTTCCATCTCCGAAACTCCACTTTGTAGAAAAATCATAAAAACTGCTGATGATTTCTGTTACTTCTATTGTTGAATCTTGTAAAGCATAGATAAAATCAGCTTTAGGACAAGAGTTTCTTGGCGGACAACCTGTAATTGCTGTAAACAAGGAGCCTTTGAAATCGATGACCGTTGAGATAAAATTATTATCCAGATTATCGAATATACCAGCTGCTATGCTTGTGGTATTGATAGTGCCCCAATAGTTACCAGAAAAATCAAGTGTATCTACATACCCAGAATTGGTAGATTTTGCGACATAAATACTATTGTTAAAATACTTAAGAAAGTTATTGTTTTTTACTTGCCATTTGCCAGTTCCAGAATTGGACATGTTGGTATTCACATAATATTCTATCAAGTTATTCGCTGAATCCAATGTATTATTTTCCATCAGGAAATTGGTGTTTTCATAGAATCCACCAACAGGAAACTGCAGAATGTATTTGTTAAATTTTCTAAAAACATTGCAACGCAACTCGGTATTTTTTGCCATATACAAATCAAATCCCATAGTACCTGTCCAATTGTAGAACAAACAATTTGATAGTCTATTTTTGGTTGCCATCATCAGTCCGCCTTGATGATTTACGATAGTACATCTTTCCATTTCGAGCTCAGTTTTATTTCCAAATGGCCAGATAACGCTGCTGTTTATCACCCCATTTTCAAAAAAGCAATCTTCGAATCTCAATTTAACAAAAGATGAAGATGTTGAAGTAATCTGACGGGCTGCATATTGAAATTTACTGAACTTACAGTGTCTGATCAAAAGAGGTGTCTGATCGGAGTACAGGGCCATATAAGACATATCTCCTTTAAACTGACAGTATGAGAATTGCGACCCAGTACTAGTACTAAAGTTATAGCCCATAGAACCGTTATTAAATTTAAACTCGACCGTATCAATATAGATCAGGGTATCAAATTTACCAATTGCTTCAACCCCTCCTAAAACGGTAATTAAAAACGACCCGGCATTTCTGATTCTGGTACCTGGAAGAATGGTAAGTTTAACGCCTGAATTAACACTAATATTTTGCGATACAATATAGGGACTATTGGCAGGGGTCCATGTCTGATTAGCACTGATATTGGTATTCACTATGGTTTGAGAATACCCATTAATAAGGCTAAAAAGCGAAATTGCTAAGCTTAGTAAAAATTGTTTCATAGCAGTATATACGCAAATTTATAAAAATGGTTGGGTTATGAATAATTTAATATTATTGCTTTGGATGCGCTAAAAACTTAAAGCAAAAAAAAACGGCTACCCTCTCAGGCAGCCGTTTTCTAAAACACTATGGTAAAAATTAATTTTTATCCCAGAATAACTTAGTAGTTACTTTATCACCACCAATAGCGCTGGCTGCTTTGCTATAGCTACCGCTGTTGATGGTTTGCTCGTTCACCGGATAGGTAAATCTGGTTGGAACATCTGCCAAAGTCAATCCACTTACCGGAATCAACACAGGGAAGTCCAATCTTCTCCACTCTGTCCATGCATCAAAACCATGGTTGTAAAGTGCTAACCATTTCTGATTACCAATTTTTTCCTGCCAGGTTGCGCCTGACTCAGCACTTGCATAATCTACATCAGACTGAGAAAGGTAATCGCTTGCTTCTGTAGCTGATCCACCCCATTCTAAAATAGATTCAGTAACACCGGCAGCATAATGCTCTGCAGCAGTACCTGAAACTGACCAACCGCGGGCAGCTGCCTCTGCAAGCATAAATTCTACTTCAGTATAACTTATCAAAGTGCTTGGTGCATCTGGTGCTGTGATAGTGGTTGCAGGCTTAGAGTTGTTCTTGTATGAATTACCTGTTCCGTTAACACCGCCAGTATAATTACCACTTGCATTTTTTGTAATGAAACGGGTCTTTCTAGGATCGCTTAATGAGTCCAGCATGATCACCAATGTTTGAGAAGCGATGAAATCTTTTCTTCCGCTTTGAACAAGATCCACCCAGATTGGGTTGGTGTTTGGAGGTGATACCAGGTAATGGAAGGTTGCATTATCAGAAGATGAAGTGAATGCATCTGAAACAGCAGCTTCAAACTTAGTCTTAGCTGTTGCAGCATCCTCATCAGCAATACACAATGCCATGCGCATCTGTAAAGAAGAGGCAAATTTCACCCATAGACTGTTATCTCCATCATAGATTAAATCACCTTTACTAAAACCACTACCAGAAGCTTTAAGCGCTGTTATAGCAGCATCCAGACGTTTGAATAAATCGGTGTAGATGGTTTTAGCATCGTCGTATGAAGGAAGTGGCTTATCGATGTTTAAAGCATCAGTATAAGGCACATTTCCATAAGTGTTTACAAGCACATGCCAGGCATACACTTCTAGTACTTCGATTGTTGCTATCTGAGCAGCTCTGGTTGACTCATCACTGATTAATGCATCGTTTTTAACTGCAGTTTTTGCAGCATCCAGATCCTTTAATACATCTCTGTACAATACGCCCCAGAAATTGGCAGCAATATTTCTGGTCACTAAATCATAGCGACTTTCATCGAAATACGTAGTTTGGGTCCATTGCTGCGACCACAATCTGAAGATATTGGTATTAACATTGGAAGATGTCATTACATCGACCAGGTTTTTCTGAGCAGAACTCAGTAAAAAATTAGAAGGCACTTCTGTTGCCAGCTTTGTGTTGGTATTTAACGACTCAAACTTCTTACATCCAACTATGAGTGTTAATGCTGAAAATACAATGAATATTTTTTTCATATAAATAGATTTATTACTGATTAAAAATTGAAACGAACATTAAATCCGTATAGTTTGGTATTCGGGTAGGCACCTGACTGATATCCCTGAATATTACCGCTACTCATTCCATCTTCCGGATCTGAGAATGGTACATATTTTTTAATGATCCACAGGTTACGACCAAATAAAGACACATCGATACCTTTGATGGTTTTCATTTTGCCAAG
>JACCDH011402637.1_pt1 | contig 29207 bp, 24 predicted proteins | sample 7442481 | NCBI WGS metagenome assembly JACCDH01 (sample SAMN15323433, study PRJNA562643) | freshwater metagenome | isolation source: river surface water | place: USA:Blue River Watershed | collected 2017-08-15 | reverse complement strand
CATTCAATACAATAGTGTTTGTACTTGTTTGCGATAGACCAATGGTGTTCCAATCATGGAGTATGTTTACTTCGCTTCGAGGTAAAATAGCCGCACATACGGTTCCATTTTCGCGCATAATGGTTACGGTAAATAAGGTGGCATAGGCACTGCCACTGCCATACTTCCAACTACCGCTAATACGCACTCCTCCCTCCACTTCAACACAAGTGCCATTAACCGTTCCACTGCCTGCAATTACCGCATGTTGTGGTTTGAAAAATTCGGTGGCTAACTCTTCCGAAAAATTGGTGGCAAAGTACATTCCTCCATTTCCAATCTGAATCAACCAACCTAAACTTCCGTTTAAGTATGCGGCCTCACGAATCACGGCTAACGTATCTATCATACCTAATGCTAAACCGCCTAATGATTCCGGTAAAAACAGTTTAAACAGTTTTTTATCGTATAGGTGTTGAATGAGTGAAGTAGAAATCTCATTCCGGTATGCGCTATTTTCGTGTTTAAAAAAGGGCGCTAAATCATGTACAAACTCTTTCGCATTCATGCACTACGAATGTAGGTGTTTGGTCGAAAAAAGATAAACGTGCGTTGCTATTCTATGGTTTAATAGCTTGATTATAAGGGCACGTTATCTAATATTTAAAAATTAATAGTAAGTTTGATTTGATGAGAAAATTCAGTGTATTTATTGCTGTTGTAATCCTTACAATTTATAAGGCTTCAGCCTTTTTATCCCAACCTTATTTGCTTTCTCCTACCTCCGGAGTGCAACTCAAATCGTTTGAAGTAATTGTACAAGTAAATACAGTTTCTCAAGCAACGGGATATCAGTTCCAGTTCGATACTGTTGTGTCTTTTAACAGTTCTTACTTTACTTCCGATACCTCGTGGCGTGCATATGTATACACACCGTCTTTTCGTAAAGGTATAAAAGTATACTGGCGTGCACGTGCCTATAAATCGGGTGATACGTCAGCTTGGTCGGATACATACAATTTTTCTACGGCAGTTAAAATGGTAAACAACAGTCCGGTTAATAACACCACCGGTTCTGTAAAGTCGTTTAATGCTTATCCTGTTACTACAATCAATCCGTCTACATATATTTTTAAAGTAGATACATCTCCATTATTCAATTCACCTTTGTATACCTATAGGGTGCAATCCTCAAGTGGTTTTATTGATACACCGTTGTTTCAATTCGGACGAAAATTTTATTGGATGTGCACGGCTGTGAATATGAATGGTGATACCTTGGATTGGTCTGATGCCACCAATTATACGTTGTATACTCAGCCCTCTATTAATAATATTTCATCAAACATACATCCACGTACTATTATAAGTTGGCCTACGGTTGATTTAGCTACGGTTGAAATGCAAGCAGACACAACTGCCGATTTTTCTTCAGCGGGTGTTATGACCAAATTATCGGTGAGAGGGTACGTACAAGACACCTTCTTAAATTTACGATTCGACAAGCGTTACTACTTCCGTATACGTGCTAAGTTTGGTGATAATTATACCTCATGGTCGGTAGTGCGAAATGGATTAGTATACGGTTATGGTACGGTTACTACACCTAGTAATGGCGGGTTGTCAAACTTAAATCCAAACATCTCCTGGGCTGCAAGAACAGGTGCTATCACTCAACTTCAATTGTTTGCCGATTCTGCGCTCACACAAAAATTATTAGATACGATTACCGGGAGTACACTTATTACCTCCACCTTTTATCTAAAACTCAATACAAAATATTACACCCGACTTCGTCACATGCATGCATTAGATACTACAGCATGGGGATCAACGTGGTTTAAAACCACTACCGGACAAATTAACTTAGGTACTCCGCTTAGCAATGCACAAAACCAAGATGTACGTTTACGTTTTAATGTGCGTAAAGATGTATGGGCAAGTAAAGCGGTTATTGAAATTGATTCAGGATCCGTATTTACGGTAAACCCAACACGCTTTTTTATCAGCGCTGATTCGCTGAAATATGATGGGTCTTATTATCACTACATCGATACATCAGTAGGGTATGGTGCTACCTTTGTTTGGCGTGCTTACCAAATTATGGGAACCGATACTGCCGAGCGTTCCGCAGCTCGCATATTCACTACGAAATCAATGCCAACCTTATATTACCCGCCTAATACCATGATAGGTGTGGGAACACAAACCAACGGACTTATTACAGGTATTAACGGATCTACTAGGGTGCAATGGCAATTAGACACCAGCTTAACCTTTGCATCTCCGGAGTTGGCTGAAGGGACAGATGCACATGTGCCTGATGATTTTACACCCCAATATGTGAATTTAAATTTCCCGGGCCAGCGTTTATTTAAGCAAACCTACTATTGGCGTGCACGCTGCATCAATAGGTTAGATACCTCAAAATGGTCGACACCATTTAGTTTTTCTACTACTACCGATATGTGGTTGCAAACACCAACTAATAATGCTACCGGAGTTTCTATTCGCCCATACTTAAGTTGGAGTATACAAGGTTCCGTAACCGATTATGGTTATCAATACCAACTATCAAGTGATACTTCGTTTACTTCACCATTCACCAAAACAATATTAGGGAGTGATGTAGCCGGAGATACCGCAACCTGTGGCTTCGCAACGAAATATTATTGGAGAGCTCGCGCATTTCATAGCCGCGATACCAGTGGTTGGTCGCCTTATTGGGCATTTACTACTGTTGGCAAACCGGTTATTTCAGCTCCTACATTAGTATCTCCTGCAATGGGGCAATTAAACATTCCGCTTACTCAATTAACGTTATATTGGAATGCAGCAGCTAATGCAAGTTCGTATGATGTGCAAGTGGCCACAGATGACCAGTTTACAGGAATTGTTGCTAGTGGTAATACACCTGCAACAGGTGTTTATTTTTCGGGTCAACAACCAAGTACTAAATATTGGTGGCGCGTACGCGGACGATTAGATACCTTAATCGGGCCATGGTCTACGGTGCGTTGGTTCCAAACCGTTCCACCGGTTGGTGTTAATGAAATTTCAAATAAATTAGGTTTGTTGGTTTATCCCAATCCGGCAAATCAAGAGCTAAACATCTTTACAAACGAATCAATTACACTTGAGGTTTTTGATATTTTTGGAAAACAGATTGAGTTAAATAACCAAGGAAATAAACTACATACATTAAATACATCTTTATGGAGTAATGGGATCTATCTTCTTCATATCAAGAGTAAAGAAGGAACTTCGGTTCACAAAATTGAAGTTAAACATTGATTAAACATTTTTGCATTTTTTTATATTGGGCTATATTAACCCACGAAAAGATGCGAGTTACACTCCTAAAACTAATAATCATATTATGTTGTATTGGCTTGTCCGTTACTTGGCATAATGCCTATGCTCAAGGCAAGTTTGATACGCTTAAAGAGGCTCTGTTAAAAGAACCGGAGCCACAAAAACAGGCAAAGCTGGCTAACGAACTCGCTATGGAAATTAAAACTACTAATATTCCATTAGCAATTGGTTATGCCAATCAAGGTATACAAATAGCACAACAATTTGGGTTACAACCAGAGGAAGGTTCACTTAGAAGTACTTTAGGTTTTTTATACTCATACACCGCGAGGTTAGATAGTGCTATTTATTGGAATACAACAGCCATCAATTTTTTGCTAGCCACGCAAGACAGTTTCGAAATATCAAGAAACTACAACCGCCTTGGTGCTGACTATTTAATGTCGGGTGACTATAAAAACGCAGCTATACATTTAGTTTCTGCCATAAAATGGGCAAATAGTGCTAAAATAAAAGCTAATGCCTTTAATAATTTGGGCATGATAAATAAAAAGAGTGGCGACTATGCACAAGCTGTTGCTTATTACTTAGGTGCTCTTCAACAGTACAAGTTAACTGACGATCCATCGAACAGAGCCAGAACCCTGAGCAACTTAGGTTCGTTATACATACAAAAAAAAGATTATCCTAAAGCACAAGAGGCCTATCAAGAAGCGTATGATATTGCACTTAAAATTAATGTGCCCGATTGCATTGGGCAGGCATTAAATGGATTAGGCATTGTAACGGGACGTTTGGGCAATAAACGAAAAGCTATTTCTTTATTCGAGCAATCTGCAGCCATACACAAAGCGGCTAACTACCAAGTGAATATGCCCAACAACTTATTTCAATTGCCGATTTATATAGTGAATTAGGAGAAAATGCACTTGCAGAAAAAAACTATTTTGAAGCAGAAAAGATATTGTTAGCTCGCAATGATTACATGAGTTTATCAGCAGTATACAATAACATTAGCGACTACTACATTAAAAATAAACAACCCAAAACGGCAGTTATCTATTTAGAAAAAGCGTATCAACTTTCTAAGAAGTACAAGGACTTAAACTACAATAAACTTATTGTGAAAAATTTAAGTAGCCTTTATGAGCAAATGGGCGATACTAAAAAAGCATTGGAGTATCGTAAAATGTATGAAAAGGTAAATGAAGAAATGGTTAATGTGGCCGAGCAAGTTAAATACGCAGAGCTTAACCAAGTTTACGAAACCAGTAAAAAAGAAAAAAAATTGGCTGTGCAAAGCCAAAAAATTACTGAGCTAAAAACAAGCAATAACACAGCTTATGTTGTGGTTGCTGTTTTAGGTATAATTACGCTTATCGTAATTATACTGCTTCGTAAAAGGGTGGTTAATCAACAAAAGTTGGAGGTTAATATTTTGTCTATTTCTCGGCAAATTAGTTCGCTTAAAAACGAAAACTCAACATTAAAAACGCAACTTCAAAAAACCGAAGAGGAGCTACAAACCCTTGCTCTAAAGCAAAGCTATGTTAAAGAATCACTTCCTGACAATTTGGTACATTTATCCAAACGTGAATATGAGGTGCTGCTTTTTATTGCCGAAGGATTGAGCGATAAAGATGTGGCTGAGAAAATTTTTGTTAGTGTAAATACCGTTCGAACGCATGTTAGAAGGATTTATGATAAGCTTTTGGTGAACAGCAGAACAGAGGCCGTTGCCATTTTAAATAAATATAAAGTATACAACGAAAATTAACGTTTTATCCTTGTAGTGCAAATGTAGTATTTGTGTAATGCATTGATAATTAGTGGTTTTTTTCGTGAAAGCGCTACAGAAATCATTCAAATTAATGACAGCCTAGCCCTATCTCTAAAGGTAGATTTGTGCATCAAAATTTCTGAAAATTATGAAAGCGCAACACCTTACAAAACTTTTGACCTTTTTATTTTGCATCGTTGGATGCACTAATCAAGTATTCTCTCAACTCTCTCCTCCAAAAGTGGAGGCCGTTTGGGGAGGTCGTGTTTTGGCCATAACCGGATATGCCAAAACTGCAGATACCACTCGTTTATTCATTGCCACCGAAAGTGCTAATTCCATTTTCTATTCTGATGTGTACAACCCTGCAGGGCCCTCGTTTATGTTTAATACGTTCGTTAAACTTTCGTCTGCTGATGCTGATAATAACTTGGGTGGCACCATTCAAGAGATGGCAGCACACAAAGAATCTGGTAAAGTGTTTTTTACAACCGGAAATACAATTTATGTGAGTGATGTTACGTCTGGCACGGCTACCAAATTAGATAGCAATGGATTTTTTCCATCGCTTATCATAAAAGATTCATTCTTGGTTTACTTAAAAAATAATTATGTGCATTGGGGTACCTTAAGCGCCAGTGGTACCTTTACACCACATGCCGCATCACCACGCACATTACCTGTTAATGCCCATCAAATTGTAATTAATCCCGTAACCAGAGTGGTTTATTTAATGATTAAGTACAGTACCGGAATTCCAACTATTTATAAAGCCACACAAAATTTGGAGTCCATGTCAAGTGCAACCACTTTTCCGCCACTATTTACGGGTATTTGGGTTGGTAATAAAATTTGGACAGGTATGGGAATTAGCCCTAGCGGTAGAATTTTTATAGCAGGATACGGAAATCCATTAAGTCCGGGAAAAATATACCATTACACCGATAATGAAACGAACTGGTTTGATTACACCACAACCACAAATGGAGTTTCGGCCTCTACTTTTGCTTTTGCAGGAAGTGCTGGTTCTTACCGGGTGTATCATGGTGATGGCTATTCGGTTGATTTTGGTTCTACATGGAACGAATTTGGAAATGCAGGAGCCACAACACATCCAAATGATGGCGCTACGTTTGTTGATCCTAACGATAGTAATACCGTTTATTTTACTACTGATTTGGCTATTGGTGTTTCAGAAAATGGTGGAGCCAACCTTGTTGATTTAGATGATGGCGTTGAGGCCGTGCAAGTGAAAGACTTTGATATGACTACAAATAAACAAACTGCTTGGATTGCATCAAAGGCCGGTATTAGAAAAGTAAGTACCTATCAAACCACACCTACATGGACTACCCCAATGTTCCCCAATGGCGATGGTTCTCCTTATTATTCTGTAGCCATGAAACCTAATGATACCAATACGGTTTATGCTGGCAACTTACGCATTTACAAAACTTCCAATGGTGGTAGCAATTGGAATCAGGTATTTACCCCCGAAAATGCTCCGTATAATTTTTACAGTGTAGGCACCATAGCTAATGCAATTGAAGTGTACCCGTATGACCATAATATTGTGTTTGCTGGTTTTGAAATTTTAGATACTGCAAAAGGAGGCTTGTTTTATACCATGAATGGCGGAAGCTCATGGAACCAAATTCGGTTAGAAGCCACTTTAACTGGACAAGATGTTGATGTTACTGATTTGGCTTTTACTATTGAAGGAACTGATACCGTACTTTATGCAACGGTAAGGTATGATTTACTGAAACCTCAAGGTTTTAGTGTTTATCGTATAAAAAAGAATGGAACGGCATGGAATAATCAGCAAAATATGGTTTCGGGGTATACATCAACAGGAACAACCATTGTTGCCACTTTAGAAGACATACATGTAAGTTATACCGGAGATACGTTGTATGTAGTAGGAACAGATGCAGGCACAAATCATCCGGTAGCTTACTACAAAATTGTTAGTGGAACTAATAAATGGACTCCGTTTACCACTAGCGGTTTCCCATTTGTTTCGGGCAAAAATGGCAAGGCAGTTTCATTAGGTATTGATACGGTTTTTGTGGCAGTTGATAACGAAATATATAACTTTACTTGGGGCGCAACTAAATGGGAACTGGGATATTCTTATCCGTTAGGAACCGAAATTAATTTTTTATATTATGACGAGTTACTAGCAGGCACAAGTACAGGTTTATACGGACATGTTACGTTAAAACAAACGGTTTGTACTCCCACTTATTTAAACTTAACACCAAATGTGTGTGCAAATACGGTTTACAGTTATCGTGGTAAAAACTATACTGCTGCGGGTTTTTATCAAGACACGATAAAAACAGTTAATGCTTGCGATACAATTATAACCATACAATTAAGTTGGAATCCTAAACATAATTTAACTGAAACGGTAACCATTTGTAAAGGTATGGGGTACAGGTATCCTGATGGTACAATTGGTTCAATTTCAGAAACACATACAAGTAATTTAGTTAATCAATTTGGATGCGATAGTATCATTCATACTCAACTTACTGTTAATACCTTGGAAACAACTGTAACATTAACCAATACTACATTGGAAGTTGCTGAAACTAATGCAATCTATCAATGGTTTACGTGTGGCGATTCTATTCAGTTAATTGCTAATGCAAACGGCAAACAATTTACACCAACTACAACAGGAAGTTATGCGGTGGCAGTTATTAAAAATGGTTGTGCTGATACAAGTGCTTGCACCGCAGTTACCATTGCAACAGGATTAAACGAAGAGTTATTTACCGCAGCAAAAAATATTTATCCTAATCCTGTTAAGGAGCTGTTAAATATTTATGTTTTGGGTGATGTTGAAGTACAACTAGTAGATGTGTATGGCAGAGTTGTGCTAACTAAAACTATAAATAATGCTGGAGTTATTGAAGTAAAAGATCTCGCATCTGGTGTATATCAACTAATATTATCAACCCCAAAACAAACAGCATCTCATCGCGTAGTAAAACACTAAAACAACACTCATATAAGTTAGTCTGGTAACCAAAACAAAAGCCCGTTACAAATGGTAACGGGCTTCATTATTTAGAATGTGTTTTTTATTTATACATGGCATTACGCTGCTCTTTAATAGCCGGGTCGCTGATGTATTCATCAAAGGTCATGCTTTTATCTAATACTCCATTTGGTGTAATTTCAATAATACGGTTGGCAATGGTTTGGCTGAACTCGTGGTCGTGCGTGGTGAAAAGTGCAATGTGGTTCCATTCTTTTAACGCGTTGTTAAAGGCCGTAATCGACTCCAAATCTAAGTGGTTAGTAGGTTCATCTAACAATAAGCAATTGGCGTTAGTTAACATCATGCGGCTGGTCATGCAACGTACTTTTTCACCACCACTTAATACATTAGATTTTTTAAACACCTCTTCGCCACTAAACAACATCTTGCCTAAAAATCCGCGTATGTAAGTTTCATCTTTCTCTTTACTAAACTGGCGCAACCAATCAATTAAGTTATCATCGCTGTTAAAGTAATGCGTGTTTTCGTTAGGTAAGTAAGAGATGGTAATGGTTTGTCCCCAAGCAAATTTTCCGCCATCAGCTTTCATTTCATCATTTAAAATTTGATAAAATGCAGTGGTAGCCATTGGGTTTCTGCTTAGCAATGCCACTTTATCTCCTTTTACAAGGGTAAACGAAATGTCGTTAAACAATACCGTGCCATCGGCAGCAGTTTTGCTTAAATGCTCTACGTTTAAAATTTGATCACCACAATCGCGGTCGGCTTTAAAAATAATGGCCGGGTATTTACGTGTAGATGGTTTGATTTCATCTACGTTCAATTTCTCTAATAATTTTTTACGACTGGTAGCTTGTTTACTCTTCGATGCATTAGCACTGAAACGCTCAATAAACTCTTGTAACTCCTTACGTTTGTCTTCTACTTTTTTGTTTTGATCAGCACGTTGGCGTAATGCCAATTGGCTACTCTCGTACCAGAAACTATAGTTACCGGTGTATAATTGAATTTTACCAAAGTCGATATCTGCTACGTGTGTACACACGGCATCTAAAAAGTGCCTATCGTGACTAACCACAATAACGGTGTTTTGGAAATCGGCCAAAAAGTTTTCTAACCAACTAATGGTTTCCACGTCTAAGTCGTTGGTAGGCTCATCTAATAATAAAATATCAGGATTGCCAAATAAGGCTTGAGCTAATAGTACGCGTACTTTTTCTTTACCACTTAATTCGCTCATTAAGGTGTAATGCAAATCTTCTTTCACCCCTAAACTACTGAGTAATTCAGCGGCATCACTTTCTGCATTCCAACCTTCCATATCGGCAAAAATACCTTCTAATACACCGGCACGTTCGCCATCAGCATCAGTAAAATCTGCTTTTGCGTACAAGGCATCTTTCTCTTGCATCACATCCCACAATTTCTTGTTACCCATAATTACGGTTTGTAATACGTGGTAATTATCAAACTCAAAGTGGTTTTGTTTTAACACACTCATACGTTCGCCCGGAGTCATAGAAACATTTCCGGTAGTGGGTTCAATTTCGCCCGAAAGTATTTTTAAAAAGGTTGATTTTCCTGCACCATTTGCACCGATAACACCATAACAGTTGCCCGGAGCAAATTTGATATTCACTTCATCAAACAACACGCGCTTACCGTAGCGCAAACTTAAATTAGATACTGATAACATGTAGCCTTACACTTTTTGAGGCCGCGAAAGTACGTAAAAGATTTGGTTATTGGTTGATATGTTGGGTAGGGGAGTTCAGAGTTTAAAGTTCATGGTTTACAGTTCAGCGTTAAAAGTTCAGTTCTTTTGTTGACGTGACGATAACAGCCTTCGAAGAATAAAATATCGCATTAACGAATGCAGACGCTACGGTCTGCATAAATACAGACGCTTCAGTCTGTACCTGAGGTCTCCACATCTGCACATTCATCGGCTGCGATCTGCCCTATAAACTCACTCGTTCCTTATTCGTTTTTTACTTGAAGTGGCTGAGCACTCTGAACTAAAAACTTCGAACTAAGAACCCATTCAACATTAAGCATTCAACACTCAATATTCCCTTACTCTTCCTCTTCCGGATTCTCTTCGTTATAGCTAAAGTAGGTTTCACCTAATACCAGCAGTAGGTTTTTAATGCGCTCGGCATGCTCTTCATGGTTACCTTTTTCATAAGCCACTACCAAGTTTCTTAGCATGCGTTTAACAATATCTAAGTTGCCGCAAGCTTCAAAATAATCGGCTCTAGCCTCAATGCGCATTTGTTGTAAAAACTGCTCCAAGTTAGCTTTACTAAAAACTGCACCTTTATTAAATGCATTGATATAAAAAATTACACGCCCTTCGCGGTAATCTAAATGTGATTTTAAATTGAATGGATCGTTGTGTGCTTGGTGATGATTTTCTTCTTTGTATGCACACACAAAATGCTGAGGTAAATTCACACCAAATACCGGTAAATGCAGGCGTTGAGCCAACAAAATATACACCACAGCCAGCATAATTGGGTTGCCCTTTTTTTGCTCCAACACTACATTGATAAACGAGTTATCAGGCGAATGGTAATCATCGGTATTGCCTTTAAAACCAAATAAGTTATAAAGCGTATGATTGATGATACGCACTTTTTCAAACGGACTCAAATCGTAATGCATCTCTAACCAGATGTCTAAACGTATTTGATCAATTTGGTTAAGTATCTGTTGCTGATCTAGTGTGGGATAACGGTAGCGTGCAATTAAACAAACACCTGTAAGTAAATCTTGGTCGGGAGAACTGTACCATGCTTTCAATTCATTTACCAATAAGCGGTATTGAATTTCTTGTATGATATCGGCCACACGTTGCTGTTGCAATTCATCAGTAAGCGTAGTATACGTTTGCTCCAAAAACGGAACAATTTCGTTTCCGTATGAGAGTAACTTTGATTGAATGTGCGACAGAATTTCTTCGTCATTGTCATCCAATAACGCCACTAACGACTTAATCTCCGACTCGTTAATCATGCTTACTTTTTTGCAGCTTTGGTGCCTTTGGCTCCGGTTTTCTTAGGAGCAGCTTTTGTGCTTTTAGTTCCACTTTTTTTAGCGGCTGTTTTGGCACCTTTAGCCGGAGTTTTTTTAGCAAAAGCATCCGGTTCTTCCAACTCAATCAAACGTTTTACTTCATCTAACGAAACGGTGCTTAACTCTTCAGCGGTATATTTTTCGCCTTTAGCGTTCTTGCCAATCTTAATCATCTTCTTGCCAAAACGAATAAATGGCCCCCATCTTCCGTTTTCAATCGCAATTTTATCGGCTTCCCAATTTTGTATAAAACGATTCGCTTCTTTGTCTAATTTCTTTTCAATTAACTCATTCATTTGTTCTTGAGTTAACGCATCGAAATTATAACCGCGTGGTACGTTAATAAACAATTCGTTCCACTTAATAAATGGTCCGAAACGGCCTTTGCCTTTGGTAATAGGTTTATTATCGAATGTTCCTACCGGAGCATCCGCTGTTTGTTTGGCGTTAATTACTTCAACAGCACGTGTTAAATCCACTTCCATCAGCTCTTCACCACGTTGCAACGAAATGAAATCATCGCCCCATTTCACGTATGGTCCAAATCGGCCCACATTAACCGATACTTCTTTGCCTTGATATTCTCCAATGGTGCGAGGTAGTTTAAATAACTCTAATGCTTCGTCTAACGTAATCGAATCGATACGTTGGCTTTGCAATAGTTTTCCGTATTGCGGTTTTTCTTCTTCGCTGCCTTCACCTAATTGCACATACGGACCAAATTTTCCAACCTTAGCATACACATTTTTACCGGTAGCAGGGTCAACACCCAAGGTGCGCTCACCGCTCTGGCGTTCGGCTGTTTCGGTTGTTTTTTCTACGTCTTGATGAAACGGTTTATAAAACTGTTCAATCATTTTATTCCACTGCACTTGTCCACGAGCAATCTCATCAAATTCTTTTTCTACGTTAGCCGTAAAGTTGTAGTCCATAATCTTATCAAAGTGTTTCGATAAGAAATCGGTTACAATCATGCCAATATCACTTGGGAAAAGTTTAGCCTTTTCACTCGCGTATTTTTCTGATTTTACTTCACGCTTAATGCTTCCTTTTTCTAAAGTGAGGGTAGTGAAATTACGTTCTTTCCCATCACGGTCTTCGCGCACTACGTAGCCACGTTTTTGTATGGTACTAATAGTTGGTGCGTAAGTAGAAGGACGGCCAATACCTAATTCTTCTAGTTTTTTTACTAACGATGCCTCTGTGTATCGTGGAGCAGGACGCGTAAATTTCTCACCGGCTTCCATGCTCATCAAGTTTAATTTTTCGCCCACTTTTAACGGGGGTAACATTTTACTCGATTCGCTATCACTTTCCTCATCAGTACTCTCTAAGTATACTTTTAAGAAACCATCAAACTTCAACACTTCTCCGGTTGCTGTTAAGGTTTCGTTGGTAGTGCTTATGCTTACATGTGCCAAGGTGCGCTCAATTTGCGCTTTGCTCATTTGTGAGGCAATGGCACGTTTGTAAATCAAATCGTACAAACGTTTTTCCTGAGGTGTACCATCCACATCTACATTTTCAAAATAGGTTGGTCTGATGGCCTCGTGCGCTTCTTGTGCGCTATCGTTTTTGGTGGTGTAGCGTTTAGGATTGCTGTAGTTAGCACCAAAGTTTTTAGTGATGTAATCTTTTGCTGCACCAATTGCTAACTCACTTAAGTTAACACTGTCAGTACGCATATAAGTAATCAAACCATGTTCGTAAAGCTTTTGTGCAATACTCATGGTGGTGCTTACACTGTAACCTAATTTCCTACTGGCTTCTTGTTGTAGGGTTGATGTAGTAAAAGGAGGTGCAGGAGATTTTTCGGCAGGTTTTACTTCCAAGTTTTGAATGGTGAAATCAGCCGATACACATTTATTTAAAAAGGCTTGAGCCTCTGCTTCTGTTTCGAAACGTTTAGGCAATTCCGCTTCCATTTGTTTACCGCCTACATTAAAGTAAGCTGTAATTTTGAATGACGAAGTATAGGTGAAGTTATTAATCTCACGTTCGCGTTCTACAATTAAGCGTACCGCAACCGACTGCACACGACCTGCACTTAAATTACCTTTAATTTTTTTCCAAAGTACCGGAGACAATTCAAAACCCACCAAACGATCTAATACCCTACGTGCTTGTTGTGCGTTTACCAAATTGTAATCAATACCACGCGGATTTTCTATGGCTTTTAAAATAGCAGGTTTAGTAATCTCATGAAAAACGATACGTTTCGTATTATCCGGTTTAAGTTTAAGTACCTCACTTAAATGCCATGAAATGGCCTCTCCCTCGCGGTCCTCATCGGATGCTAACCAAACCGTTTCACTTTTATCGGCTAATTTTTTTAACTCACTTACTACCGCTTTTTTCTCTGCCGGAACTTCATAAGTAGGTTCAAAATTTTTATCAATCCTAATCGCCTCGTCACCTTTTGCTAAATCACGAATATGTCCATAGCAACTCTTTACGGTAAAGTCTTTACCTAAAAATTTCTCTATGGTTTTAGCCTTTGCAGGCGACTCCACTATCACCAGGTTCTTTGTCATACAGCAATAATACTAACTTTATAAAAACAAAAAAACAGTGAAGCGAACCTCACTGTTTTGCCTTGCACGTTACAATTTTTTTTAGTTTACCACAAGTTTATGTGCAAACGAGCCCGAATTTGTTTTTACTTCTATCAAGTAAATTCCGTTACTCAAGTTCGCGCGCTCAATAGGTAAACTGTATAATCCGGCTTGCATTTCACCTTGTTGTATGGTGGTAATTTTTCTTCCGGCTAAATCACAAACAGTAATCTCAACAGCCTGTGTTTGCTTCAATTCAAATTGTGCATATGCCACATCACTCATCGGGTTTGGAATAAGGTTAAAGGCCATATCACGTTTTAAATTTTCATTCAAACCGGTTGCACTGCTGATGGTAAAGTTATCGATGTAAATATTATTTCCTCTGCGATTCGAAAACTCAAAACGAATGCGTGCGTGTGTCATGCCTACATATGGAGTTAAATCAACAGTAATGGTTCTCCATTGTGTTGCAGATGTTGGAATAAATTCTGTAGTGGTTACTCCTTGAGATTCCAACGTTCCGGTTGTACCACGATACAAACGTGTTTCGGTACGACCAAAATCATCGCTGATGTACACATCTAAAATATCGTTGGTGTTGGTTGCTTTACGCGCATAGGCTACATCAAAACTCAAGCTAGCACCTGTTAAGGTAGTTAGGTCAATTAGTGGTGAGTTGAATTCATCTTTCGAGTTCATCGTAGCGGCTAAACTGAAATTTCTGAATGCAATACTTCTTGATCCGGTGAGAGATACATTGTCTGATTTCCACGCATTAGCTCCGTTGTTCAAGTTTTGAATTCTCCATCCTGCAGTAGTAATATCAGCATCTTCAAATCCATAACTGTATGGTGCTTTAATGCTCGATGCAGGAACAGTTAAGTAATTACCACTGGCATCTAGTCCGGCTGCTTGTAAGTTACTAGTTGAGTATACTTGAGAACGATATAAACCCATTTGTGCCCATGCACGATTTTTTTGCCCAACGGTGTATGTACTTGTACAAATACCATCCATGTAGTCCATGTAATTGGTCAACATATCATTCAAATCCGGTGAATCACCTGAACATGAATTTAAAGAAGCTGAACAGTTTGAACCAAAGTTGGATGCACTAACAGGAGGTGTGTCGCACACTTGATCACCGGCACTCGCACAATCACTAGCAGTTTGTCCGGAGCAACCACCTTGGAAGGTATGATACAAGCCTACCCAGTGACCGATTTCGTGCGTTAACGTTCTTCCGGCATTGGTTAAGTTCCCTGTTTGAATGGTACCCACATAATCCGCACGAATTACAATTCCATCTGTACTTGATGCAAATGGTAGAAAAGATGGGAATTGCGCAAACCCTAAAACAGTTCCACTTGAGCTTTGAGAGTTAATTGACTTAACTACCCAAATGTTTAGGTATTTACGAGGATCCCATTGTATCAAACTCTTTACGTTATCACGTGCATCTTCGGTTAGTGAACTGTAAATGCGGTTAATCCCATCATGGCGATTTCCATTGGGATCATTTTGAGCTAAACGAAACTCAATTTGCATATCAGTGGCAGTAGCTTCCGTACTTTTACCTCCATTGGTTCCTGCTTTTTTTCTGAAGTCTTCGTTAATCACACGAATCTGATCCATCATTTGTGCTTGCGTAATGTTTTCCATGCCGTTTTGATGAATCACATGAAACACCACCGGAATAATCATTACCGAGGCTTTCTTCTCAAAATTCGGATTGGTGCTTAAGCGTTTAATGATTTCTCTAACTTCCGCGTTGGCTTTTTCTTCTTCAATAGCCAATTGCGGATTTTGTAATTTCATTTGATACGCTACCTGGTCAGTAACACAAGGCACAACTTGTTGCGCATTGCTTAGTAATGATGCTCCAACAAAAACACTGAATAATAATTTTCTCATATCTTAATTAACCTGCTCGGTTTTACCAAAGCGCTGCAAGATAGAGTTATTTAGCTGTAAAATGGTGGCATGAGTACCAACGGGTTACTTATTTTTTACAAATAAGCTGTTGATACTGATTTGGTTAAAGTTTTATTAAAGTTGATTTGCTTGCTGTCTCAACACAAAGTCTGCCAACACTAAAGCGGTCATTGCCTCTACAATAGGCACAGCTCTTGGCACCACGCAAGGGTCATGTCTGCCACTTGCTTGTAAGGTCGTTTCTTCACCTTGGGTTGAAACCGTATGTTGTTCGCTTCTGATGGTAGCAACCGGTTTAAATGCACATCGGAAATAAATTGGTTCACCATTGCTTATGCCGCCTTGCACACCACCGCTGTTGTTGGTTCGTGTGTGTATGGTATCATCTTGTATGAAAAACTCATCGTTATGTGCACTACCAAATGAGTGTGCGGCACTAAATCCGCTTCCAATTTCAAATCCTTTGCAGGCATTAATGCTCAACATAGCTTTGCCAAGTTCGGCATGTAATTTATCGAACACAGGTTCGCCTAATCCGGCAGGAGCGTGTTTAACCACACAACTGATGGCTCCTCCAACACTGTCGCCTTTTTTGCCTGTTTCCGTAATTAAATCAATCATTTGGTTCGATACCAATTCATCCGGACAACGAACGATACTTTTCTCAATTTCATCAACGACAATTTGCTCCGGTGAAGTGTTGAGTATAATGGGTCCTACTTGACTCACATATGCATGAATGCTAATGCCTTTTTGTGCCAAGAATAATTTGGCTACGGCTCCTGCTAAAACACGCGCAACAGTTTCGCGTGCCGATGAGCGCCCACCACCACGGTAGTCGCGTATGCCATATTTAGTTTGATAGGTATAATCGGCATGAGATGGACGAAACACATCTTTTAAATGCGCATAATCTTGACTGCGTTGATCGCTATTACGCACCATCATACAAATAGGTGCTCCGGTACTTTTGCCTTCAAATACACCTGATAAAATCTCAAACGATTCATCTTCTTTGCGTGCAGTGGTAATCTTGCTTTGTCCGGGTTTTCTTCGGTTTAGTTCACCTTGTATAAACGATTCATCTATCGCTAAACCTGCCGGGCAACCATCAATAACTACACCTAATGCAGCACCATGACTTTCCCCGAACGTGGTAATTTTAAAAAGTGTTCCAAACGAATTTCCCGCCATGTGTCAAATATAAGTTATTCCGTTGCAGTTCTCATTTCTATCCCTAGTTTTTGATATTCATTCCACCAGGTTGGATATGATTTTTCAACGCATTCGGCACTTGTTATTCCTACTTCACCCATCACCAATGCGAGCAACGAAAATGCCATAGCTAAACGATGGTCGTTGTATGAATGTAACAATATGGATGCTGTATTTTTAGAAACGGTTGATGGTTCAATATGTAATTGATTGGTGTTATGCCAAATGGTAAAACCACATTTGGTAAGCTCTTCACACAAGGCATCTAAACGTTTGCTTTCTTTAGCTTGCAGGTGTGCTACGTTGTTAAAAATGACTAAACGTTGCTGCACACAGGCTACTACTGCCAACACCGGAACTATATCCGGACAACTGCTCATGTCGAAGGTTAGTAGTTTGTTATCAGGAGTTGGCGAGTAGGAGAGTGCTAACCCTTTGGCTGTTGGTTGACATTGAACACCAAATGAGCGCATCAATTCAACGATTTGTTCATCGCCTTGAGTGCCCGTGGTTTTGATGTCGCTGACTGTAATGACGTGTTGTTGTTGAATGGCCATCACGCCAAACCAAAATGCTGCCGAGCTCCAATCTTTTTCAATTGCAATAGTTTGTGGTTGCTTGTTTATGCCGGGTTGAATGGTAATGCTATTCTTGTTTATGGTAACATGAGCTCCGCATTGTTCAAGCAATTTAACTGTCATGTGTATGTATGATGCAGAAACGGTGTTCTCGTGCAATTGTATAGTAAGCGACTCCTTTAACCAAGGAGCAATAAGTAATAAGGCTGAGGTAAATTGGCTACTCACGGATGCATCAACATTAGTGGTTCCTCCATGCAATTGCTTACCTTTTATAGCTATAGGCGGATAACCATCTTTTGATACATACGTAATGACAGCGCCAAGTTGTTGTAAGGCATCAACCAATGGTTTAATCGGACGTTCGCGCATGCGTTCACTTCCGTCAAGTATGACATCAGTATTTGGAGTGGCAGCAAAGTATGCAGTTAAAAAACGCATACAAGTTCCAGCATTTTTTAGTGAAATAGTTCCTTGTGTTTGCAACAATGCGTGTTGCATTAATTCACTATCATCTGCATTGGAAAGATTAGTTAAGGTGAGATTGGCTCCGACTAATTTTTGTAAAATGAGCAAGCGATTGCATATGCTTTTTGATGTAGGAACATCAACAATAGCAGGTTGTATGCGGTTAGCTTTTAACCAAGTGGTGCTCATAAACTGTCGTAATAATTCAATGCCAGCGCAATTTTTGATTCACTGCATGTATGATTAATGGTGGCTTTGCCAATACGTTTTAGTAGCGTAAAGTTAATGCCATCATCCGTATTCTTTTTATCCTGACGCATAAGTGCAATCAGTTCTTGAGAGAAGATATTTCGTAACGAATATTTTGGGTAGTGTAATAAAATAAATTCGCTAATCACGCGTAACTCTCTTCCACTTAGTCCGCCAACCTCTTTTGATAAAAAGGCTTCGCATATCATTCCAATAGCTACCGCCTCTCCGTGTTTTAACGGATGTTTGTCTTGCGCTAACGAGTAGGCCTCAATGGCATGACCAATGGTGTGCCCAAAGTTGAGTACTTTTCTCCATCCGGTTTCTAGCGGATCTTTTTTAACTACACCAGCCTTTATTTTTATCGAGCCTCCAATTTGAGGCATAACGGAAGTTGTAGTCAACTCATTTATGCTAAATAGTTTTTCCCAGTAATTTCCATCGGCAATCAACCCATGTTTAATCATCTCTGCAAAGCCATTTAGCAGTTCTCTTGGCGGAAGCGTATTTAAAAAATCGGGTTGGATGATTACAGAAGCTGGCTGTTGTATGGCTCCGATACTATTTTTTAAGCCGTTAAAATCAATGCCGGTTTTTCCTCCAACGCTGCTATCAACCATGGCCAACAGGGCGGTAGGTACTTGAATAAAATCGATACCTCTTTTATAGGTGGCAGCAGCAAATCCACCAATATCGCCAACCATACCACCACCTAAGATAATCAATGCACATTGTCGATTGGCTTGTTTGGCAAAAAGTTCATTCCAAATGTATTGAAGCGTATCAAGGGTTTTGTGCTCCTCTCCACTTTTTATGCTAATCACATGCACGTCAAACAGGGTTTTGGAAAGCAGCGGCAAACAATATTTCTCGGTTTGGTCATCTACTAAAACAAAAACCTTTGAATAAGATCGCTCAATGAGTTGCTCCAGCAACACATCAAGTGTTTCTGTGCCCACAAATACACTGTATTCTTTTAGGTTATACTCTTTCAATGTCTATAAATATTGTTTTAAATCATGGCAAAAAATTAGGTGGTAATCTTATTTTTGCCTCGCAAAGTTGAGTTATTTTCAGCTAAAAATACTAATTAGATTACATCGTGCAAACAAATACAGTAAACCAACACATGGACTTTAGTTTTGATAACACCGAGATAGCCTTTAAATCAAAAACAAATGCAGAGCTTAAACAATCGTATTTGTTGTTTAAGGCAATTGGCTACAACTGGTTAGTAAAGGCTGGTCCACCATTGGTAAACACCGCTTTTACCATGGGATTACCCATAACAGGTATTATCAAAAAAACAGTGTTTAAACAGTTTTGTGGTGGCGAAAGCATGAACGATTGTGATGCGACCATGAATCAATTATACAGCTTGGGTGTTGGAACAATTTTAGACTATAGCGTAGAAGGGGAGGAGAAAGAAGAGGCGTTTAATGCTACAGCTACCGAGACGTTGGAAACGATTACTAAAGCTAAGAATAATCCTAAAATTCCTTTCTGTGTATTTAAGGTTACCGGCTTAGCTCGTTTCGATTTATTGGCTAAGGTAACGGCAGGTGAGTCGCTAACAAGTACAGAAGAAAGTGAATATGGTCGCGTAAAAAATAGAATTTATAATATCTGTAAAACAGCTCACGATAACGGAGTGCGTATTTTTATTGATGCAGAGGAAAGCTGGATTCAAGGTGCCATTGATGATATGGCTCACGAGATGATGATGACCTTCAATAAAGAACGCGCTATTGTATATAATACTATTCAGCTCTATCGTCATGATCGGTTGGAGTTTTTAAAGCAAAGTCATGCTCATGCTTTGGCTAATCAATATTACTTAGGAGTGAAGTTAGTGCGTGGTGCTTATATGGAAAAGGAGCGCGAGCGTGCGGAAAAAATGGGCTATCCAAGTCCAATTCAACCGAACAAAGCCGCCAGCGACCGCGATTACAACGAGGCGTTACGTTTTTGCATTCAGCATATTGATCGCATTAGTATTTGTGCCGGTTCGCATAACGAAGACAGTAGTCGCTTGTTAGCTCAATTAATGCAAGAGGCCGGTATTGCGCACAATGATACGAGAATCTACTTTTCTCAGTTGTATGGTATGAGTGATCATATCAGTTTCAACCTATCGCATGTGGGTTACAACGTGGCCAAGTATTTACCATATGGTCCCGTAAAAGCAGTAATGCCTTATTTATTCAGACGAGCAGCTGAGAATACTTCCGTTAAAGGTCAGGCAGGCCGAGAACTCTCTTTAATCTCACGTGAAGTGGCCCGAAGAAAAAACTAAATAACCACAAACTCTTGGAGGCTAAAAGCTCCATTTAAGAATTTTGTTTCCCAAAAATGGCGTGAAAAACCACTCTTTGTTGTTGATAAATGGAAAGAAAGAGTAGGTGTTTCACGCTATATTTTTTTTGTAAGTGCTTCAAAAATAAAGCTAAAAACTATCCACACCCCTGTTGATACAATGTAGTAAGGTTGTATATATGTTGATTCCGTGAAACATTTTCTTTGACACTGTTCGATTCAACAAAAATGCAACTCACTTATCTAGGACATTCATGTTTCTCTCTCGAAGTTTCTGGCAAGAAGCTGGTGTTTGATCCGTTCATCAAACCCAATGAACTAGCTGCTAACATCAAGTTTGAGGAACTTCAAGCAGATTATATTCTGGTTTCGCACGGGCATTCTGACCACACAGCTGACTTGGTAGAATTGGCTCAACAAACAGGAGCTAAGGTTATTACCAGTTGGGAGATTCATGCGTGGTTAAATACCAAAGGTATTATGAATACCCACCCCATGAATATTGGAGGTAAGTGGCATTTTGATTTCGGAACAGTACATATGGTTTTTGCCGCACACTCCAATTCATTACCTGATGGAACATATGGTGGGGTAGCTGCAGGTTTTGTAATTGAAGCCGAAGGTAAAACCATTTATTATGCAGGTGATACCGCACTAACATCCGACATGCGTTTGTTGGCAGATAAGTTTAACCTTACTGCAGCTATTCTTCCAATTGGCGACAACTTTACGATGGATTACAAGGATGCTTGCACCGCTGCCACGTTTATACATTGCAGCAACATTATCGCTATGCACTTTGATACGTTTGGTTTCATCAAAATCAATCACCAAGAAGCGAAGAGTTATTTTACACAACACAATAAAACACTTACCATACCGGCTATAGGCGCCAGTATTCAACTTTAATTTTTAGTTAGACGTTCACACAACATGGGAAAAATAATATCAGTAGTAAATCAAAAAGGTGGTGTAGGTAAAACTACTACCGCTGTAAATTTAGCAGCTAGTTTAGCTGTATTAGAATACAAAACATTAGTAGTTGATGCCGACCCACAGGCCAACACTACCTCGCATTTAGGACTTGATCCTAAAAACGTAGAGTTGGGTTTGTATGAGGTAATGATTAATGATACATCTGTTCGCGAGGCTATCGTAAAAACAGAAGTGGAATATTTAGATATTCTTCCATCAAACATTGATTTGGTGGGTGCCGAAATCGAATTAATTAATGTACCTAATCGCGAGCGTGTGCTTCGTCATGCGATTGATTTGGTGCGTAAGGATTATGATTTCATCATCATCGATTGCTCACCATCATTAGGTTTAATTACCACCAACTCGTTAACAGCAAGTGATAGTGTAATTATTCCGGTTCAGTGCGAATACTTCGCGTTAGAAGGTTTAGGTAAATTATTAAACACCATCAAAATTGTACAAAGCAGTTTAAATCCGGAGTTGCAAATTGAAGGGTTGTTATTAACCATGTACGATATGCGTTTACGCTTGAGTAATCAAGTGGTGGAAGAAGTGAAAATGCATTTCCAGCAAATGGTATTCGATACGATTATTCAACGTAACACACGTTTAAGTGAAGCGCCAAGTTTTGGTAAAGCGGTAATCGCATACGATGCTGAATGTAAAGGAACAATCAACTATTTAAACTTAGCTAAAGAGTTGTTGCAAAAAAATGGCATGGCTAAGTCGAGCATGTTTGAATCAAGCACATTAAACTAATAGGAGAACGAAAGCAATGAGTCAACCAAAGAAAAGTGGATTAGGAAGAGGCTTGAGTGCCTTGTTAGAAAACGCTAATACCGATATTACTAATACTGCTGTAGAAGCCAAACCGGCTAACTCGATCAGCGAGATATTAATCAGTCAAATTCAAGCAAACCCTTTCCAGCCTCGTACCGAGTTTGAAGAAGTAGCTTTGTTGGAATTATCAGAATCAATTAAGGTGCATGGCGTAATTCAACCTATTACCGTGCGCAAAATGGGTTACGATAGTTACCAAATTATCTCCGGTGAGCGTAGAACACGTGCAAGTATTTTAGCTGGATTAAGCAAAATTCCTGCATACATACGTGTGGCTAACGATCAAGAGATGTTGGAGATGGCGTTGATTGAAAATATTCAACGTGAAGAGTTGAACCCAATTGAAATTGGATTGAGCTACAAACGCTTGATGGAAGAGTGTAATTTAAAGCAAGATGAAGTGGGTGATCGCGTGGGTAAAAACCGCACCACGGTAACTAACTACTTACGTTTACTTAAACTTCCCGATTCGGTTCAGTTAGCATTGAAAGAAGGTAAAATTAGTATGGGTCATGCACGTGCTATCATCAATGTGGATGATCCGAAAAAACAAGAGTGGATGTTGGAGCAAATGTTGGCGAACGAACTTAGTGTACGTAGTGTAGAAAACTTGGTGCGTGAGGAGAATGGTAAAGCCACCGAAGAGAAAGCTAAGCCAGCAGCAAAACCGAGTAAATCGGAAACTATGGTGGAGTTTCAGCGTGCATTAAGCGATCGTTTCAATACAAAAATCAGTATTAAAGCTGATGATAAAGGAAGGGGAAGTATTAAAATTCCGTTCCGTTCACAAGCAGAATTGCAACGTATTTTAGACCTAATGCAATTAGAAGAAAACTAACAGACTGTTTAGTGTGTGATAATCAAAACGGCCCGAGATTTTCTCGGGCCGTTTTTTATTCTTCGTGGTCGTAATACAGTTTGTAGTATTTTCTACCGTTATCGTCTTCTCCTTTTTCAATCAGGTTGCGGTTGCCGTGAATATACACATGGAAGTTTTTATCCAACTTCAATACACTCTTAAATACACGTGCCTGCTTTTTTACGGCTTGGTCGTTAATATCAAAACCATCCGCTACTTCCAAATCAGCATCACGTTGCATGGTTTGCTTAAATTGGTTAAACGACTGTATCAACGTTTGATCTTCAAAAACAGTAGCAGCAAAATCTTCTGCTACAAATCGGTCGTTCTCCTTAAAATAACTCACTGATTTGTTCAATAAATCAATTTGGTCGGCCTTGGTTACTTCAAATTCTTCACTCAATTGTTGTGTAACGTAAGCCTTAGTAATGTTTAAGAAGTTTCTTGTGAAATTGTAATCATCAGCACAGGTTTTTACTTGTAAAAAATCATCTTTCCAATACGAAGCTTCAGCACCTCGTCCGGCTTTGTCTACAATGGCAATTTTATATCCGATGTCCTCATTCAGTTGAAAAATAATACATCCTTTATCTAGTTTATCAATATTAATCCCCTCATCCGCTTTCATATCGTATTCTTTGCCTCTGCGCTTGCTTTTAATAAACGCTTCTTTTTGCTCAGATTTGAAAATACCTACTGCGTTGCAAATATCTTCTCCCACTTTACAATGTTCTAAATACACCACATACAAGTCACCATCTTTTATGTTTGGATGATTGGTACACTCAAACAAATGCTTAGCGATATTGATACTTTGTAAGTGGAAAATTTCCGGATGATGAAAGATTTGTTGGACGTAACTATATACCGGATTTAAATTCACATCCTCATTGCTTGAGGTGAATTGCCAGAATTCTTGCTGTGTAAATGGTTTTAGAAAATAGTGTTGAAGTAACGTAATTAAACGCTCGTCATTCACTTCTAAACTAGCCGCTGATGGGTAAACCTGTCCTCCATTGTTTTTATTCCCAACTTCATGAACACTCAGTTGGGTAATGTTAGAGGTGAAAAAATCCATACTCATGCCCGCAAAATAGGGGCTGCACAACGCAAACTATTAACAAGTTTTAAGCAGGCGGCTGTTGCTCGGGAGGAAGGGATGAACCGGTTTTGTCTTTAACCCAATTGGTGAGTGTTCCGAGTCCATTTTTAATCCAAGAGTTTTCACTCTTTAGTAAGTCTGCTACAATATTGCTAGCTAAAAGCCTTCCAACTAGCTTTTTTATCAAACCTGCATCACGAAGTAATAGTTCTTCCACCAAAAAAGTTCCGGCAATACCCATCAGGTTTCCGGTTAAGGAGGAAGAGTTTTCCGTTTTTTTAGTAATCCAGTTTGAAACTCCACGCTTAACAATAGCAGCAGGTTTCATGCTCTCACTCAATAAGCCAATATCTTGTTTAATTACCTCTAATTGGCTTCTTTTTTTGAGTTCTAACTCAGCCAATTCCTGTTCTAACTCGTGTATGTTGGTTGCCATATTATGAGGTAAATTGTTTGATGATAATGTTTTGAATAGGACGCACTACCAATTGTTTGCGGAAAATAATAAGTAGAACAGCGACCCCAAGGTTAATCAATCCAATATAACCAAATGCCGCAGGCAGGCTGTTAATGAGTTGACCTAAAAACAACGCGGCACCAACATTTATGAACACATACATTACTAAAAGGAATAGGGCAAGTAATAAAATAGCTGCGATGTTTCCTGCTGTTGCACTGGTGTGTTTAATGGTATTTAACTTGATAATTTCCTTCTGAGTCTCTAAATACTCATTGAGGTGTTCTACAATCTGGTTCAATATCTCCTTTGGTTCTTGCTCGGTCATGCATGCAATTTACACCAAGCTTGGCAACAAAACCATGTTAAATGTTAGATAATTACCCAGCCAATGTACTCGTAAATCTCTTTTCTTATTGCATCAATACTCTGGTTAATTAGGTGGTCGGCCTCTAACATGGTCATGTCGGGCAATGCCATTAACCTTGTTCTGGTAGTATTTTTTTGAATATCAAGATGAATTCGAGCCTGTTCAGCATCCATTTCGTTTTTTAGTTTCATGTCTTTTATCCACTTAAGCATTAAGATTAAACTGGTTAACTCATTAGAAATAAAAGGTTTAATACTATTCCAGTTTTTAAATTCAGCTTTTTCACAAGCAAATAGCATAGCTTTGTGCAAGTTTTCTAAGGGGTATTTGTCGCGGGAGGTTTGAAACATGCTTCAAACTTAACCCATGCTGAAAATCCACTCAATACGGTAATAAACGTAATTGGTTAGCATTAAACTGTACTTTTTTGTGAAAAGTGCTTGTAATTGATGTGAATAGCCATATATTTGCGGTCCTTTTTAACACAAAATAATTATAAATAACATGTTTGCAATAGTGGAAATCGCTGGCCAACAGTTCAAAGTAGAAAAAGACCAAACGCTTTATGTACACAGACTACAACAAGCGGAAGGCGCCAGCATTGAACTTAACAATGTGTTGCTAGTTAGCAACAACGGAAATGTAAAAATTGGTGCTCCTTCAGTAGCCGGAGCTAACGTGAAAGCAAAAGTTTTAACACACGTAAAAGGTGATAAAGTGATTGTTTTCAAGAAAAAGCGTAGAAAAGGCTTCAGAAAGAAAAACGGTCACCGTCAATCATTCACCAAAATTCAAATCGAAGCGATTAACGCTTAATTTAAACATTTAACAACCGATTAATAACTAAATACAATGGCACACAAAAAAGGTGTTGGTAGTTCAAAGAACGGTCGCGAGTCGCACAGTAAACGTCTTGGCGTAAAAATCTACGGTGGTCAAGCAGCTATCGCAGGTAACATCATCGTTCGTCAACGTGGTACAAAACATCACCCGGGCAACAACGTAGGTATCGGTAAAGATCATACCTTGTTCGCTTTAATTGATGGTAAAGTAGTATTCAAAAAGAAAGCTGATAACCGCTCATACGTATCAGTTGTTCCTACAGCTCAAGCGTAATAGCTAAGCTTACCATATTAAAAAGCCTTCTCGAATTATCGAGAAGGCTTTTTTTATGGCTTCTGTTTTTCTAAACTAATGTTTTCATCACCGGGTTGATAAGGAACGTAAGTTACAATTAACTGAAACATTTCATCGGTGGTACGCATACTGCCTTCACGCTCTCTTATTTCACGAGGAGGAGAGAACGGATTATTCGGATTCTCTGCCGTATTATCATATACACCTTCCACATAAATGGTGCTGCCTCTAGGTATTTTAAGTAAGTGTTTAAACTGGTAAAAGTATTGCCACCTGAAATCCCAATTATGAATTTTTATTAGAGGAATAGTATCGCCATTTGGTTTTATAGCATATGCCCAAAAGCTTTTTCCTATAAGATGCATGTGCGGCACAATACTCACCAACGAGATATCTTCTGGCATGGTGGCTTGTATGTGAAAAGTCTTGACGCTATTGGCAGGTACTACCAATTCCGGTTGCACAGGAGCAATACCTAAAGTGCCCATTTGAAACTCACTAACCGGTCGTTTAGGTGGTTTGGCACCAAAATAGATTTTAAAATAAGACGAGTCTACAGCGTCAATAGGGGTTGGTCCGAAGTGCATATCGTTTAAGTAAAATACTCCTCTTTTTTTCATCACGTATCCACCAATTTCTTCGGGATAAAAACTAAAGAGTGCCCCCGGAAGATAGTTGCTTACACTGGGTGTCATGGGTGCATAAGAACCATCATCATTTAAAATTCCTAACTCTTTATGCAGTTGTTGACTATGCGCTTGGTCTTGATTTACCCAGTCTTTTCCGGTGTTCAGTTGCTTCTTTTTGCCTTCTTCATATTGTATTAAGTGTCCATTCATGTGATGAACCAAGCGCTTATTGCCACATACAAACTCAATGGCACGAACAAATGTGTCGTGTTTCAATTCATAAGGTATTTTTACAATGGCAAATAAATCGGTATTGTTCCCTGGAATTTTTATTCGAGGTACTTTAACTACTAAATCGGGTTTGCCAAAATCAAGTTGTTGTAATACTTGTTTAGGCGAGGGTATAGAGGTAGTGTCACCAGCTTTCATCCCTTCATCAATCCATTGTTTAATCAGTGCAATTTGCTCGTCACTTAAGTACATTTCATTGGCAAAATGACTGTAGTTGGGATCGGCAGGCCAAGGCGGCATGATGCGTTTTTCGGTAACGTATTGTATAAGTTTCGCTTTACGTGCAACATCGGTATAGGTAATTAACTCAAATGGGCCCGCTTCACCCGCTTGGTGGCATTTAGTACAGTTGGTATGAATAATAGGGGCAATATGCGTAGCGAATGTTACCGGCCCATCCATGGTCGACTTTTTGCTATTGTCCTGGCAAGCAATAATGAGCATGAGTATACATGCAATAATTAACTGATGGGTGGTTACTCTATAAAACATCCTACGGCTTTGGTTTGAGTTACTTTTATAGCTTGATGATGAAGCAGTGCTTCTAAAGCGTCTTTTAAATTATGTTCAGTAATAACTTTTCGCTTTTTCCCCAGTTCATAAGCCCAGTTATCAATTCTCCCTTTGTACAGTACTTTTTGTTGATTCGATATCACAAAAGCCTCCGGAGTAATTGTAGCACCAAGCGTTTTGGTGAGTTTTAATTGTGGATCTACTAACAGTGGGATGCTTAATTGATAATTTCTTTTATAATGAAGTATGGAGGCAATGCTGTAATCTTTTCCGGGAACAACGCCCACGAAAGCGATACCTTTGTTTTGGTATGTTTTTGCCAGTTGATTAATGGTTAGTGTGTAACTTTGGCAAAGCGGACATTCGGGTGATAAGAAATAAATAACGGTGGCTTTTGTTTGGGGAGAAAAAGCAAGTGTAGTTGATTGGTTCTTTAGGTTAGTGAGCGGTATGGTATGAAGTGGCTGGTTTGGCTGAAATCCCAGCGAAACAAATATGAACCCAACGGCAATTATTTTTCGGATAAAAAGCACACACAAACTTAAACAATTAATTTTACGTATATGTTGTAAATGATATTGAAATGAGAACAATCGGATTGAATTTTCTTTGTACAGTTTTTACTGTACTTTGGTTCAGCGCATGTGCGCAAAACCAACCTAAACCACAAACTAATAATAAAACAACTATGACGTTATCAAGTGATACAGCAAGCGCAACTTTTGGTGCGGGGTGCTTTTGGTGTGTAGAAGCCGTTTTTCAACAACTACAAGGTGTAGATACTGTAATAAGTGGCTACTGCGGAGGCAATGTGCCAAATCCAACTTACCGTGAAGTGTGTTATGGAAAAACCGGACACGCAGAGGTATGTCGAATCGTATACAACCCTAAGGTAATTTCTTACAGAGAGCTATTGCAAGCATTTTTCACTAGCCACGACCCCACAACACTAAACAGGCAAGGGGCTGATGTAGGAACTCAGTATCGATCTGTTATCTTTTACCACAATGACGAACAAAAAGCGGAGGCAGAGAAAGTAATTGCCGAGCTCACCACAGCTCAAGTTTTTGAGCAGCCGATTGTAACCGAGGTTAGTCCTTTACAAACCTTTTATGTAGCTGAAGATTACCATCAAAACTACTATAACTTGAATGGCGAGGAAGGATATTGTAGAATAATCATCAAACCTAAATTAGAGAAGTTCAGAAAAGTATTTAAGGATAAATTAAAGCAGAAATAACCTGTAAAACTTAAAGACTACTTTCGGGTGGTCTTTTTTATTTAACATGACTCCCGTAAAAGCGGAATCGAACATGTGAAATAGATAATAAAAAAAGCCTCCTGTCTGCTGACAAGTGGCTTTGTAGCGGGGAGCCTCCTGATAGCAATCGGGACTTAGTGTTATGAATTCAGTAAATTGAGAGGGATATAAAATGAAAAAGACCACCAATTCGGTGGTCTTTAATTAAGTAGCGGGCTATGTCCAGAATGAAACTTCTGGAGAGCAGAATCGAACTGCCTCCTGATAGCAATCGGGACTTAGT
>JACCDH011462016.1_pt1 | contig 29209 bp, 21 predicted proteins | sample 7442481 | NCBI WGS metagenome assembly JACCDH01 (sample SAMN15323433, study PRJNA562643) | freshwater metagenome | isolation source: river surface water | place: USA:Blue River Watershed | collected 2017-08-15 | reverse complement strand
CACCAAATAGGCATCCACACCGAACCGCTCGGCGACCTCACGCAGGCGATTGCTATTTGAACTCGTGGGACTGCCCACTACCAGCACTACATCAACATGCTTGGTCATATCTTTGACTGCATCCTGCCGGTTTTGAGTGGCGTAACAGATATCGCTTTTCTTGGGCGCCAGAATCGCAGGAAATTTTTTCTGCAGGGCGCCCACAATCACCTGGGTATCATCCACCGAGAGTGTGGTCTGACTCACGTAAGCAATTTTCTCTGGTGTTTTAACCTCGAGTGCTTCGACATCCTGAACATCCTCAACTAGATACATTCCCGTATCGGTTTGCCCCATAGTGCCTTCAACCTCGGGATGCCCAGAGTGGCCAATCATCACAATCTCGTATCCATCGGCGCGAAGTTTTTTTACCTCAACATGCACCTTCGTCACCAGCGGGCAGGTTGCATCAAAGACCTCTAGCTGGCGCAATGCTGCATGTTCACGCACTCTTAGCGCTACGCCATGCGCGCTCATGATGACACGTGCGCCCAGTGGGACCTCTTCGAGGTCTTCAACAAATATCGCACCCTTCTCCCGCAGATCGGCAACGACATGATCATTGTGAACAATTTCGTGCCGAACGTAGATCGGCGCACCAAATTTCTCGAGTGCTCGCTCAACAATCTCTATCGCACGCTCAACGCCCGCACAAAAGCCGCGCGGCTCAGCGAGAACAACTTCTTGAAGTTTTTCGAAATGTACGGCCATAGGCTTATAAGAGTCCAATAATTTTTACATCGAATCGCATGGATTGTCCGGCCAAGGGATGATTAAAATCAAAGAGCGCCGATTCACCTTCCCAACCCTTAAACACTCCCGCAACACGCCCTCCATTACCATCGGGGGTTGGAAACTCCACCACATCCCCGGGCGCAATTGGATCAGAGTCATCGGCGTATTTATCCATCAATGACTTACTAATTTTCTGCACAAGCTCCGGGTTGCGCGGCCCAAACCCATCATCGGATGCGAGCTCGTAAGAACGTTCATCGCCCTCTTTGAGCGCAATCAGACAACGCTCAAGCGCGGGCGCCACCTGACCTTCACCCACCTGAATCGTCGCCGGCTTATCCGTAAAGGTGTCAAACACCACATTGCCATCGCCCAAGGTCAACCGAAAGTGCAATGTCACATGGGAACCCTTTTGAATGCCCTGGGCAGGCCCCGAGTTGGAGGCTGCGGCGCCCGGGGTGGTGTTAACTGAACTAGGCATCATGGGCGATTGTGGCGCTTGGAGAATTTAGGAATAGTGCGTGATTTTAGGCGCAAGACCATGACATCGATACTGCAGCCCCACCTAACCCCGCCAAGACCAAGGGAGAAACTTCTATCTCGAGGCGTACAAAGCCTAGAGGATGTCGAGCTCATTGCTCTCTTACTCGGAACCGGCCAGCCCGGGAGCTCGCAAAACGGGTCTCCGTAGAACCGTTGAGTGAGCATCCACTAATGAATGACTCTGAAAAGGTCTCTCAGCTCCTCCTGGCCCGCAGTTACCCCTCGGGAACCGCCAAGCCAAGCCAAGCTGATCAATTATTAACCACTCAACTCCGAAGAACCCTTGCGGGCCTTGAAATCGCCCTCCTCGCCCACCTTATTGTTGCTGGCAGCCGGGCTATTTCAGCCGGCGGGGTTTGACCTAAGTCCTTGTTTTCTCATAGAATTGCGGTCTTTGCCGAAATTTGGCGATTAAGAAAAATTTAACCGCAATGCGAAGGATTCAGATCGGGTAGACCACTGAATTCAGATTGCAACAACGGTTTGACGAAGGTCAAACGACGAAGGAAATGATCATGGCACGTGTATGCCAAGTAACGGGCAAAGGCCCCATGGTGGGGAACAATGTCTCCCACGCTAATAACAAAACCAAGCGTCGGTTTTTACCGAACGTGCAGTACAAGCGTTTCTGGGTGGAGAGCGAAAACCGTTGGATACGTCTTCGCGTAACCCCGGCCGCCGTTCGTACCATCACCAAAAATGGCATTGATGCGATTTTGGCGGATCTGCGCGCTCGTAACGCCCTGTAAGTCAGGCCATCGCGCGAATCAGAACACCACTACCCGTCAACGCAACACGTATTAAGAATCGAGACAGACCATGGCAAAAAGCGGCCGCGAGAAAATCAAACTAGAGTCCAGTGCAGGCACCGGGCACTTCTACACCACCACAAAGAACAAGAAGACAATGCCCGAGAAAATGGAGATCAAGAAGTTCGATCCCAAGGCTCGCAAGCATGTGATGTACAAAGAAGCAAAGATTAAGTAAGCCTCAATTCGAATCCCGCCGCAGACCAAATTGTGGCGCCTAGAAAGCGACTAGCTCTATCAAAAGCGCGAGTCGCAGCCCCCTTCACAATAAAAAATCGTTCTTCACGGCCTCGCACCAAGCGAGGCTTTTTTCTTTGGTTAACTTACTCCGACTTGCAGAGATTGGTAGCAAAACGTCTTTGAATCAATATCTGGTCAGAAACACCAGACGCCAATGTACTTAGGCACGTTTCGGTGTTCCCGTAGGAAAACCTAACAGTCATCCGTTTGGATAATTTCCAAAAAGCGCCTTCCGTTGGATCATCCCAGTTCAACCGGGGAGATAAGCATGACAAATCGAGCTAGCACCACTGAGGACTTGCGAATAAACGACGAACGCTGGAGAAAAGTTCTGAACCGGTTCGAATCACTTGAGGCTGAGCTACAAGAGCTTTATTGGGAGATTCTCGAATTCCTTGATAAGGAGCACGAGATCCAAATTCACTAAATTTTCTAGTTTCTTAAAATAGTTAGCCCAGAACCTTTTGATTCTGCGTTAATGCCCATGCAAAAAGCTGGCAGCAAACCCTGCAACTGCAATGCCCGTAAGCATTAAAACGGGCTGCTGCCAGGCGGCCATCTTAAGCCCGCCATGATGGTGGGAATGGGCCTGTGCGTGTAACTGCGGGATTAGATCCGAGAGCGCAATATAGATAAAGTTTGCGGCAGCGACCACCAATACATAAGGAACCCAATCGCCCGCCTGCCCTAAAAAGAAATATCCCAATAGCGCGCCCGTAAATGCGCCAAGGCCGGTTAAGACATTGAAAAATAACGCCTTGGATTTAGTGAATCCGCTATTTAAAAGCACTAAGAAATTACCAATCTGCTGCGGGATCTCATGCGTCGCAATCGCCAGCGCAGTGAGAATGCCCAGTAATGGGTCTGCAAGAAATGCAGCTGCAATGAGCACCCCATCGGCAGTCGCATGAATCGTGCTGCCAATTAAAAGCGTCCAGCCTCCGTGGCCAGCAGACTGGGCATCATGCCCATGGGGGTGATCATGCCCATCATGCTCGTGGTGATGGTCGTGACGAAGAATAGCCAGACGCTCGAGCACGAAAAACCCAACCAAGCCCGCCAAGAGGGCTACGCTCACGCCATGAATCTCACCGCCCATATGAACGCTCTCAGGGAGCAGATGCAATAAGGCTGTTCCCAGGAGCATGCCCGCTGAAAAACTAACTAACCGATCTACCGCCTTTGATAGGGGCCCAAGTGAAATCGCTGCAGCCAATAGGATAGACACTACTGTTGCAGCTGTAGCCGCCAATAAGGTGTAGACAATCAACATTTAATCGCCAATCGAAACCCGAGATGTAGTGGTTTTGACGTCAAGCCACCCCGTGTTTCTTAAACCAGGCGACTGCGCGCTTAAACCCATCATCCGCTGCCTCTTTGCGATAACTCGGACGGTAATCCGCATGAAAGGCATGAGGGGCTTCGGGGTAAATGACGAACTCCGAGGCCTGTGATGCCTTGCCACCAAATGACAGACGGGTCTTCATTTCTTCAACCGTATCTAATCCAATGCCATCATCTTTTCCGCCGTACAAACCCAGCACCGGCCAATTCAATTTATCAGCAATATCGTGGGGATGATTCGGGTTTGCTGCATTGACCTGCGTCATCAGCCGGCCATACCAGGCCACGCCCGCCTTCAGCTTTGGGTTTGCCGCAGAGGCCATCCAGACAATCCGGCCGCCCCAACAAAAACCAGTAATTCCAACCTTGGCAGAGTCTGCCCCATTTGCAGCGGCCCAAGTTAGGGCGGCATCGACATCTGCGAGTACCTGAGCATCGGAGGCTTTGCTCACGACATTTGAGAAAATCTCTGGAACAGTCTTGTACTGAGTGACATCGCCTTGGCGAACAAAGAAGTTAGGTGCGACAGCCATATAACCTAACTTTGCAAATCGGCGGCAGACATCTTGAATATATTCATGCACGCCGAAGATCTCATGGACAACGATCACACAGCCCAGCTTTGTCTTGCCGCTTGGCATGGCCCGATAGGCCGGTATCGATCGATCTTTCCCGGGAATCTCCACGAACCCGGCGGTAAGCCCTTGGGAATCGGTCGTGATGACCTGCGCCAACAAATCACCGGTGGGCGCCACAGCCGCTGCAAAACCAGCCGCGATCGATCCTTGAATAAAACCTCGGCGACTCGCACCGGTCTTATTCTCAGGGGAAAGGGAATCAATTTCATCTTTAAGAAAACTATTCATCATCATCTCCTGTGTTGTTTAATCAACAGACTTAATGCGCTTCATCCCAGTTATTACCCACACCCACATCGACAATCAGGGGCACCCGAAGGCTTGCGATCTTCTCCATCTTCTGCGGCAGCAGGGCGCGAATCGTGTCAACTTCATCCTGGGGTACCTCAAGAACTAATTCATCATGCACCTGTAAGACTAAGCGAGATCTTAGCTTTTCTGCCTCCAGCGCGCGCTGAACCTGAATCATCGCTAGTTTGATCAGGTCAGCCGCTGTTCCCTGCATGGGGGCATTAATTGCTGCCCGCTCGGCCCCCTGACGCCGCGGGCCATTCGGAGAGTTGATCTCGGGCAGCCAGAGCCTGCGACCAAAAACCGTCTCAACATAGCCTTTAGCTTTAGCAGTTGCGCGAATATTGTCCATATACCGCAGGACACCAGGATACTTCGCAAAGTACTGATCAATGTAATTCTTGGCCACCCCCCGATCGATATCGAGATTACGCGCAAGGCCAAACGCGCTCATACCGTAGATGAGCCCAAAGTTAATAACCTTCGCATACCGCCGTTGTTCCCCCGAGACCTGATCAAGCGGCACGCCAAAGACCTCGCTTGCCGTTGCACGGTGTACATCTTCGCCAGCGAGAAATGCTTTTAGAAGGCCTGCATCCTCAGAGAGATGGGCCATGATGCGCAATTCAATCTGCGAATAGTCGGCCGACATTAGCTGAAATCCCGCAGGTGCGACAAACGCCTGCCGGATTCGCCGGCCCTCTGGCGTGCGTACTGGAATATTCTGTAAGTTGGGATCACTCGAGGCGAGCCTTCCCGTTACCGCAACTGCCTGCGAGAAGGTGGTGTGAACCCGGCGTGTCTTCGGATCTACCATCTTGGGTAATTTATCGGTGTAGGTCGACTTGAGTTTGGAAAAACTACGCCACTCCAAAAGCACTCTCGGCAGCGGGTAGTCTTCTGCGAGCTTTTCCAACACATCCTCATCAGTGGATGCCGCTCCCGTTGCCGTTTTCTTAACCGGGGCATAGCCCAGCTTTCCAAAAAGAATCTCGCCTAACTGCTTGGGCGAGCCGAGATTAAAGGGCTGGCCTGCAAGGCTATGGGCCTGGGCCTCAAGGGCCTCAATTTTCTTGGCAAGTTCATCGCTTTGGCTAATGAGTAACTCGCTATTCACCTCAATGCCGTTGTGCTCCATCTGCCACAACACCTGCGCAACCGGTAGCTCGATGTCTTGATAGATTTTTGTAAGACGGCTCTCATGCTGAATCTGGGACCAGAGGGTCTCATGGACATGCAAGGTAAAGTCGGCGTCCTCACCGGAATACCGGGTTGCGATCTCAACCGAGACCTGTTCAAAACCGATACGAGCAACACCCTTACCCGTCACCTCGTCGTAGCTTAAGCCCTTACGACCAAGATGCCGTTGGGATAGCGAATCTAAATCATGCGGCTTGTGGGCCTCGAGAACATAGGACTCTAAGAGGGTGTCGTGTGCAACACCTTTTAACAAAATTCCCGCACCTGCAAACACATGCATGTCGTACTTCAGATTCTGTCCTACCTTTTTAGCCCTTGGATCTTCAAGCCAGGGTTTTAATCTGCCAAGCACCTCCTCGCGCGGTAACTGTGCTGGAGCACCCGCATACCGATGCGCCAGCGGGATATAAACACCCTGACCTATTCTGGTTGCAAACGATAAACCCACAATCTCCGCTGCCCGAGCATCGATCGAGGTGGTTTCTGTATCGACCGATACCAATTCGGCAGCATGAAGATCGGCAAGAAGCGCATCGAATGCAGGCCAATCACTGATGGTGCGATAGTCACCCTGAATTTCAAAAAGACTAGGTGCAGCCGGGGTCTCGGGGATGGGCTGGGGGTTCGATTCAGGCTCGCCGATTCCGCGCAGACTTCGCTCAAGCTGATAGTTCTCTTTAAGCGTCGCAATTACTGCCAAATCAATTGGCTGCCAGACCAGCTGCTGATCAAAATCTGTAATCACTGAGGAGAGATCACAATCGGTTTTAACAGTCACCAGCTGCTTTGCAGTTGGGATCCAATCAAGGGCCTTACGAAGATTCTCGCCAACGACACCAGTAATCTCATGAGCAGCGGCAATCACAGCATCGAGTGAGCCATACTGGTTAAGCCACTTTGCTGCCGTTTTAGGACCCACCTTCTCAACGCCCGGAACGTTATCCGAGGTGTCTCCCACGAGAGATAAGTAGTCAACGATTCGCTCCGGCGGCACACCAAACTTTTCAATCACCGCGGCACGGTCAGAGACTTTCGCGGGGCCACCATCACGACTCATCGTGTCGATCAAGACCACATGGTCGTTGACGAGCTGCGTTAGATCTTTATCCCCCGTTACAACAACTGTCGGCAGGTTCCTCTCGCTGGCCTGGACAGCAAGCGTGCCGATAACATCGTCGGCTTCAACACCATCAATCACGATAAAAGGCCAGCCCAGCGCCTTGACCGCCTCAAAAATCGCAGGCACCTGGGCAGCCAGGTCTTCTGGCATTGATGCGCGGTTGGCCTTGTACTCGGAATAGATCGCATCCCGAAAGGTAGGGCCCCGGGGGTCGAAGATGCAGGCCACATAGCGGGCAGGCCATTCGGCCCGTACCCGTCGCAGCATATTGACCATCCCCGTGAGCGCCCCCGTGGGCAGGCCTGTTCGGGTGCGCAGGTCCGGTAGTGCGTGGAAAGCCCGATAGAGAAAGCTTGATCCATCGATCAGCAATAAACGGTCAGGTAAAGCGGGTTCTTGGGAATCAGCGCTCACTGGAGGGCATCCGGATCACAAACGTGGAGAAGAAGTCCCTCAGTGTAGCTAAAATCATGGTTTTAGAAGGCCGTGCCCTCTGCGCACCCACACATGACAACCCCCTCCCCTGCTCCCGCCAATCTCCCCGTCAACTTCATTCGGCATATCGTTGAAGCAGATCTCGCCAATGGCCGCACGAAGCACTTGGTCACCCGGTTTCCGCCGGAACCCAATGGTTATCTTCATTTTGGCCACGCAAAATCAATCTGCCTAAACTTTGGCCTTGCCCGAGATTACGAGGGCCGCTGCCATCTGCGCCTCGATGATACAAATCCCGCAAAAGAAGAACAGGAATTTGCAGACGCCATCGAAGCCGCAGTTCGGTGGCTGGGCTTTGACTGGGCCAAGCACCTCTACTTCGCCAGTGATTACTTTGAGCAACTCTACGACTTTGCGCAGGCCCTTATTGAATCGGGCGATGCCTACGTGGATTCACAATCAGCCGACGAGATGCGCAGTAATCGTGGAACTCTGACCTCACCAGGACAAGACTCTGTCTACCGTAAACGATCGATCGCGGAAAACCTTCAACTCTTTCGCGATATGCGGGCGGGAAAGTACCCCGATGGTGCACATGTGCTTCGGGCCAAGATCGATATGCGCTCGCCCAATATGAATCTCCGCGACCCCGTGCTCTATCGAATTCGGCACGCCGAACATCACCGCACGGGAAATGCCTGGTGTATTTATCCGCTCTACGATTACGCCCACCCGCTATCCGATGCAATCGAGGGTATCACCCACTCAATCTGCACACTCGAGTTTGAAGATCATCGCCCTCTCTACGACTGGCTACTCAACAAAGTTGCGGCCTGCGGCAAGCTTGATGCGGCAGCGCTACCCCATCAGATTGAGTTTGCGCGGCTTAATCTCACCTATGTCGTGCTATCCAAACGAAAACTCGTTGAGTTAATTGATTCAGGTGTCGTGAACGGCTGGGATGACCCACGAATGCCTACCCTAATTGCCGCCCGGCGAAGGGGCTATACCCCCGAGGGCTTTCGGCGATTTGCAGAAATCATCGGGGTATCAAAATCAGATGGCTGGATTGATTACAGCGTTTTAGAGGACTGTATGCGGGATCACCTCAACGAGACCTCGCACCGCAAGATTGCCGTTCTCGACCCTGTGAAGCTCGTTTTAGAAAATGTGGCTGAAGATCACCGAGAAGAGTGCCACGCGCCCAACCACCCCCAGCAGCCGGAGCTCGGTAAACGGCCCGTTCCCTTCTCGCGTGAACTCTGGATTGAGCGTGAAGATTTCCAAGAAACACCCGTGAAGGGATTTTTCCGCCTCTCGCCAGGACAGCAAGTCCGCCTGCGCTATGCCTATGTTATCGAATGCACAGGGGTTAAGAAGGGTTCAAGCGGTGAGATTGTAGAGGTTACCGCCAAGATATTTCCCGACAGTAAAAGTGGTACGCCAGGTGCTGATCAGTACAAAGTAAAAGGCAATATACATTGGGTCTGTGCCCGTGAGGCCTATACGGCAGAGGTCCGGCTCTATGATCGACTGTTTTCTCATGCCACCCCGGGAGCGCGACGCGAGGGAGATGCACCAGACCTTAGCCGACAATTTCTTGACGATTTAAATCCGAACTCGCTCAGCGTTATCCGCGCAGCTCTCGAACCTAGTCTAAAAAATGCAAAGCCCGAGGAACGGTTCCAGTTTGAACGTCACGGATACTTTGTGGCGGATCATGTGGATTTCCTGCCCGGTGCCCCCGTGTTTAATCGTACGGTGACCCTCAAAGACTCCTGGAAATAAAACAGAATGCGCGCTGTTGTTCACCCACCCGTGTCTCCCGGCTCAGCATCGGTCCCGCTTGAACCGCTGCAGATTCTCGACCTGCCAACGCCGGAGTTAAAACCCGGGGAAGTGTTGATTAAGGTTGCCTATGCGGGCGTGAATCGGCCTGATCTAATTCAGCGCAAGGGCGCCTACCCCCCTCCGCCCGATGCTTCTCCACTCATGGGGCTGGAGGTCAGCGGAACGATTGCCGCTCTGGGCCCCAATGTGGATAGCTGGAAAATTGGCGAGACTGTCTGCGCGCTAACGCCCGGAGGTGGCTATGCAGAGGAGGTGGCTGCGCCTGCGGGTCATTGCATGCCGATTCCCACGGGGCTCAGCCTCCTAAAGGCCGCTGCACTTCCTGAAACGTATATCACCGTCTGGGCCAATCTCATCGAGCGCGCCCAACTGCGCCAAGGAGAGACTGTCTTAATTCACGGTGGCTCCAGTGGAATTGGGATTACAGCCATCCAGCTTGCGAAATGGGCTGGTGCAACAGTCATCACAACAGCGGGCGCTGAGAATAAGCTTGCCGCCTGCAGGGCCGTTGGCGCTGATCACGTGATCAATTACAAAACGACTGACTGGCAGGCCAGCGTAAAGGATTTAACCAATGGCAAAGGCGTCAATGTGGTGCTCGACATGGTGGGCGGGCCCTACCTGGAAAAGAATCTGCGCAGCCTCGCCCTTGAAGGTCGATTGGTGCAAATTGCGTTTCTTCAGGGCAGCAAGGTCGAGATCGATTGGATGCCCCTCATGATGAAACGGCTCACCTTCACGGGCTCTACTCTAAGGGCGCGGTCAAATGAGGAAAAGGCCAGGCTCATCGGCACCCTTCGTAATGTAATCTGGCCGGAACTCTCTGCCGGACGCCTCCTGCCCCTGATCGATCGCGTATTTCCCTTGTCAGAAGCTGGGCAAGCCCATGATCTAATGGAGTCCTCGGCCCATATTGGCAAAATCATGTTGAAAGTCTCTGATGAACTCGATACCCACTAGTGTCACGATCGCTCCCGCCTCTGGGGCCCGAATCAAGCTCCATGTCTACACGTCAAGCTCGCCCATCCTGCTGTTACGCGTGGTTCGATTCTTAGCCCAACGTGCGGTCGCCGTTGAGATTGGCAATAACTTTGTGAAATTTCCGCGTACCGATTCTCTGTCTGATCAGGCTGCCGCCGAACTAAAAACAATGGGATTTCGTGTGTTAACCAGCATGGATCAATTTACGCCCGAGGCCGATCACCTCATGCAAGCAGCATCTGCCACATTGTTGGCCCAGGAAAACACGCCTAAAGGTCATGTTCACGGACCCGACTGCGGCCACGATCATGTCCATGATGCAGGCTGCGGCCACACCCACGATCATGCACACGATCACAGCCACGCTCACGATCACGCACATGATCATGCACACGATCACAGCCACACCCACGAGCATTCGCACAAGCATACCCACGATAAACACTGAGCCATGGCATCGCCCAAGGAGACAGTGGTAACCCCTCACCACGCAATCCGCATTCGCGGTGCACGTCAAAACAATTTAAAAAATATTGATATCGACCTGCCTTTAGGCGAGTTGATTGTTGTGACTGGCGTATCCGGGTCGGGAAAGAGCTCTCTGGTCTTTGACACCCTCTACGCGGAGGGTCAGCGCCGCTATGTCGAGACATTTTCTGCCTACGCACGTCAGTTTCTTGACCGGATGGACAAGCCACAGGTCGATCGAATTGATGGCGTCCCCCCGGCGATTGCGATCGATCAGAGCAATCCCGTGCGGACCTCGCGATCGACCGTCGGCACGATGACCGAGCTCACCGATCACTTTAAGCTCATGTTCGCACGACTCGCAGAGCTCCATTGCCGCCAGTGTGCAAAGCCGATTACCCGGCAGACCGCGCAGGGCATTAGCCTGTTGATCACGGCAAGCCCGCATGAGTCACGCATTGAAGTCAGCTTTCCAATACAGACACCAGAATCTCTGCCCGACGAACAGATTGAGGCCTGGCTCTCTGCCCAAGGCTTCACTAAGATCCAATCTCGAGACGCCCATCAACTCTTTGTTATTCAGGATCGATTCATCCTACGCGGCGATACTGCGACGACACGTGTGAATGAGGCTGTCGAGGCCGCGCTGCGCTTTGGGCACGGCCGATGCAGAATAAAAATCGCTGAGCAGCAGTTTGATTTCACAAGCCAGCTCGCCTGCAGCGACTGCGCGATGAGTTACTCGGAACCCCGGCCAGCGCTGTTTTCATTTAATTCTCCAATCGGCGCCTGCGAGACCTGTAAAGGGTTCGGTCGCGTCATTGGGATTGACCCAGGACTCGTGATTCCCGACGAGAAAAAGTCTCTCGCTCAAGGCGCGGTCAAGCCGTGGCAGACCAATGCCTATCTCGACTGCCAGAAAGAATTAATGAAGTACGCGGTGAAACGGGGCGTACCCGTCGACATCCCATTTCATAAACTCTCTGCAAAGGATAAGGCCTGGATTTTCCGCGGCGATGACGACTGGCGAGGAGATTGGAATCGTCAGTGGTACGGCGTAGATCGCTTCTTTGAGCACCTCGAGAGCAAGTCCTACAAAATGCACGTACGGGTTTTGCTCTCACGCTATCGCAGTTACACCGAGTGCCCTGCCTGTCATGGCGCAAGACTAAAGCCTGATGCCCTGCTCTGGACAATTAACAAGAAAAACATCCATCAGGTGATGCTGATGTCGATTGAGTCCGCACTAGACTGGGTTCGTGAGATTGACAAAACGACCAAGGGGAGCGCCCATCAGGCCGCAGTTGACCTTGTTACGAAAGAGATCGAGTCACGTCTGCGTTTTCTGGTTGATGTGGGTCTGGGCTATCTCACGCTCGATCGTCAATCCCGAACCCTATCGGGAGGCGAGGTCCAACGGATTAATCTCACCACAGCACTCGGATCCTCGCTGGTCAATACCCTATTTGTTTTAGATGAGCCCTCGATTGGCCTACACCCTCGAGACCTCCATCGGATTGTTCGTGTCATGCATCAATTACGTGATGCTGGAAATACCCTGGTTGTTGTAGAGCATGACCCCTTGGTGATGCAGGCGGCAGACCGCATCATCGATATCGGCCCGGGGCCCGGAGAACTCGGGGGTGAGATTCTATTTAACGGATCTTTTGGCGCCTTACTGCGGGCCAATACCCTCACTGCCATGTATCTATCAGGCCAACGACGGGCCCGTGTCAGCGCCCCGACAGCCGTCAAAGCCCCAGAATCCGCCGCAGTGCTCTCGATCATCGGGGCTCGGGCGAACAATCTCAAATCGATCGACGTCACTATTCCTTTAGGTCAACTCGTCTGCATCACCGGCGTATCAGGAAGCGGAAAATCCACACTTGTGCGTGATGTGCTCTACCCAGCGATCTGTAAAGCCCAGGGTAAGCCCACCGACACTCCAGGTGCGCACGACCGCATCGAGGGGCTTAGCGAACTGCAAGAAGCAGTTCTAATCGATCAGTCTCCAATTGGGAAGACAGCCCGTTCCAATCCCGTGGTCTATGTTGGCGCCTTTGATGCAATTCGAAACCGTTTTGCGGTTTTACCGGAGGCAAAGCAGCGGCAATACACACCGGGGACATTTAGCTTTAATGCGGGTGATGGTCGATGCCCCACCTGCGGAGGAAATGGATTCGAACATGTTGAGATGCAGTTTCTCTCAGATGTCTATCTGCGCTGCCCCGATTGCGATGGCAAGCGATTTCGTAAAGAAATTCTTGAGATCACGCTCAATGAGCACTCGATTGCCGATGTGCTGGATTTCACCATTAGTCAGGCGCTCGAATTCTTCGCAGGCGATCATGAGATTGCGCAACGGCTAAAGCCGCTCGTCGATGTTGGTCTGTCGTACCTGAAATGCGGCCAGCCGGTACCGACCCTGTCCGGCGGAGAGGCTCAGCGGCTAAAAATTGCGGGCAAGCTAGCAGAGGCGGCGGATAAGAAAATCCAGAAGGCCTTGCTTATTTTTGATGAGCCCACTACAGGACTACATTTTGACGACATCGCAAGACTACTCAAAGCGCTGTCAGCCCTTAAGCAAGCAGGCCATAGTCTCTTAGTGATCGAGCACAACCTCGATGTCATGGCGAGCGCTGACTGGCTGATCGATCTCGGCCCCGAGGCCGGTGAGCATGGCGGCGAAGTCGTAGCCCAAGGCAGTGTCGCCGACATCATGGCCTGCAAGGCCTCTCATACCGGCCGGGCTTTGCGCGAGGCAGCCGAGTCTCAAAAGCCCTCCTTGGCACAGGAGCCCCGTCCTGCTTATAACGCAGCCCAGATCAGCAATGCGATCGAGATTCGTGGGGCACGCGAGCACAATCTTAAGAATATCGATGTGAGTATTCCGCGTGAAAAAATGACGGTGATCACCGGCGTATCCGGAAGCGGCAAATCAACACTCGCCTTTGACATCTTGTTCTCCGAAGGCCAGCGTCGCTATCTCGAATCACTCAACGCCTATGCCCGCCAGTTTGTCCAGCCAGCTGCACGTCCTGAGTTGGATGCGGTATTCGGCATCCCACCCACAGTCGCGATCGAGCAGCGCACGAGCCGCGGTGGTCGAAAAAGTACCGTGGGTACACTCACCGAAATTCATCACTTCCTGAGACTGCTCTTTGTCAAAGTCGGGGTTCAGCACTGTCCCGACTGTGAGACGGCCATAGAGCCGCAGAGTATTGAATCAATTCTGGCGACACTATTTAAACGCTATCGAAATCAATCGATTGGGGTTCTCGCGCCGCTTGTTGTTAATCGAAAAGGGATCTACCAAGACCTGGCCAAGTGGGCCGCATCCAAAGGCTATACGCATTTACGAGTTGATGGCCAGTTTGTATCGGTCACCCCTTTTCCAAAACTTGATCGCTTCAAAGAGCATTCGATCGAGTTGCCCATTGGCGATGTAATCGTAAAACCCAATCAGGAATCCGCAATTAAAACCCTGCTGCAGACCGCGCTCCAATTCGGACAGGGGGTTGTTGAGATTCTTCCTTTGAGCAAAACCGGCGACACCGCCTCCCGTGGCAGCGTGTTGTCGACGAAACGGGCCTGCCCAAGCTGCGGCACTGGATTTCCTGAGCTTGATCCGAGACTCTTTTCCTACAACTCGAAGCACGGCTGGTGTGACGAATGTTTTGGTACAGGAGAGCGAATCGCTGATTTCGATGAGGCACAAACCGGGGAGGAAGAGGCCTGGCAGACAACTGAACCCGATGAGAATCCGCACGGCAACACTCACTGCGCAAGCTGCCATGGTCTGCGGCTTAACCGCACTGCCCTTGCAGTAAAAATACGCGACACCAATATTGCCGACCTCTCACATCGGCCGGTCTTGGATATACCGGGCTGGCTCACGACAGTCAGTAAAGGCCTTTCGGTTCGCGATCGCGCAGTGGCTCAGGATCTTATTGTTGAGATTAGCGCGCGACTCGACTTTCTCACTGAGGTCGGTCTTGGCTATCTCGCGCTTGATCGAGGAGCGCCAACCCTCTCGGGCGGAGAGGCACAACGCATCCGACTCGCAGCACAGCTCGGCTCAAACCTTCAAGGGGTCTGTTACATCTTAGATGAGCCCACAATCGGACTCCACCCGAAAGATAACCAAGCACTCCTGCGCCTGTTGTCCGCCCTCAAAGACAAGGGCAATACACTGGTCGTGGTTGAACACGATGAAGACACCATTCGGCTTGCCGACCATGTCATTGATATCGGGCCGGGTGCCGGATCTCAAGGAGGCCGGGTGATTGCCCAAGGCACCCAATCCGATATCTGCGCATCCGAAGAATCGCTCACCGGGCAATACTTACGCAGCCCGTTGCGCCATGCCAAGACCCCAAAGCGCGGGCAAGGCACAGAAATACTAACGATTCACGGCGCCCGCCTTCACAACCTGCAATCGATCACGGTCGAGGTTCCTCTGCATCGATTAACCGTCATGACGGGTGTCTCAGGCAGTGGAAAATCCAGTCTTGCCCGCGATGTGTTGCTGGCAAACCTGAAGTCAGTGATTCAAGAAGACCGCGACTCCAAACGTACTGCGCGCAAGTTGGGCAGCCAGAGGGCGACAACACGCAGCAGTTGGCTCGGCTGCGAATCGATCAGTGATTGGCAATCGATTGACCGGGTGCGTGAGGTCGATCAAACCCCGATGGGCAAAACACCGCGATCAACGCCCGCAACCTATATCGGGTTTTGGGACAGTATTCGCGGGCTCATGGCCGACAGTGAAGAGGCGAAAATGCGGGGCTGGAAACCCAACCGATTCTCATTTAACACCGGTGATGGCCGATGCGGTCACTGTGAGGGCCAGGGCTGGCAGAAAATTGAGATGAATTTTCTGCCCGATGTTCGAGTGCTGTGCGACGCCTGTTCAGGAAGTCGATTTAATTCTGAAACCCGTGCCGTGCTCTGGCGAGGCAAGAGTGTTGCCGATATTTTGACGATGACCGTCGATGCGGCTGTAGATTTTTTTGAAAACCATCCCTCGGTCTACCGCCCCTTACAACTGCTTCAAGATGTGGGGCTTGGCTATCTCACCCTTGGCCAACCCAGCCCAACACTCTCGGGCGGCGAGGCCCAGCGCATCAAGCTCGTCACCGAGTTATCCAAGGCGTCGACGAGCTCCGGCAAAACAAGCCAACACACACTCTATGTACTCGATGAGCCAACCGTAGGCCTGCATATGGCCGATATCGAGAAACTCATTCATGTCTTGCACCGGCTTGTTGATGCGGGCAATACCGTAGTGGTGATTGAGCATCAACTCGATATCTGGGCTCAGGCCGACTGGTTAATTGATCTTGGTCCCGAAGGCGGAGCAGGTGGCGGGCAGATTGTTGGGGCCGGCACACCCGCAAGTGTGGCCCGACTCAGAACCCACACTGCAGCTGCGCTAAAAGAATTCTTAAAGGAGCGCGCTCTCTAGTCGCAACGCGCGCACTGGCCGCAACACGCCCTCGCCTTAGCTTTTCTTTGCGAGATCTGCAGCGGTTGTAAACGCATCCGCATAAAACTCATCTTCGGGTAGTTTGCAACTCGCGACGAAATCCCGCAATGCCGACTGCACTACAATCGGTGCGCCACAGGCATAGACCTGATGACCTGAGAGATCGGGATAATCCTCCATCACGGCATGATGCACAAAGCCGGTTCGTCCCGTCCAGCGATCATCAGGCTCTGCATCACTAATCACCGGAATGAATCGAAACTGGGGGTGCGTCTTCTCCCAGCTCTCAGCAAGCGTCGACTGGTAGAGATCCTGGGGCCGCCGACCACCCCAGTAGAGGACCATCGGGCGCTGAATATTTTTAAATGCGGCATGCTCAATCACGGCCTTAATCGGTGCAAAGCCAGTACCACTGGCCACGAGAATCATCGGCTTAGTACTCTCCTCACGCAGGAAAAAAGTACCCTGCGGGCCCTCAAAGCGCAAGATATCTTTTTCCTTCACAGCATTGACCGAAGGCGTGCCGGTACCGAAGACTGCGTCGGTAAACGCGCCGCCTGGCGTATGACGGATATGAAGTTCTATCGGCCCCTCTTGATGAGGCGCCGACGCCATGGAGTAGCTTCGACGCTTACCATCTTTAAGCAGAATATCGATATATTGGCCCGCGAGAAATTCAAACTTCTCGCTTGCCGGCAGCTGGAGTTTCACAATCACCACGTCGGGCGCTACTTTCTCAATGCTCTGTACGCGACAAGGCATCTTGCGAATCGTGATCATGCCCTCGGCGGCCACGACTCTGGCCTTCACTACGACATCCATCTTAGGCGTTGCGCAACAGATCAACACACCGCCTTGGGCACGCTCATCATCGGAGAGTGCTTTCTTCTGATAGTTGCCGTAATCGACCTCGCCTTCAAGCAGCTGTGATTTACAGGATCCGCAGGCACCATCCTTGCAGCCATAAGGCAGCACCACGCCGGCCCGCAAGGCAGCCTGCAGAATTGTTTCATTGGGTTGAACAGGGAATTTCTTGCCCGAGGGCTCAAGCGAACATTGAACAGTCAAAATCGAACGACTCCTAGAAAAAGGGTTACTTCGGAAAAGTCTACCCTAACGATACTGGACCCAATAAAAGAAGAAGCCGGCAACCAGCAGGGCTATCGCGCTTGGCAGCAGAGCCATAATCGGCGCAGGCCAGGTATTGAGCACACCGAGATGGGAAAAGAGGCTATTGACCAGGTGAAAGCCTACCCCCACCAAAATACCGGCAAAGACCCGAGCACCCACTGCCCCAGAGCGGGCCTGTAGGAATGCCGCAGGTAGGGCAAGCAACATCATCACCCAGATCACAAAGGGGTAGACCAGCCGTTTCCATAGCGCTGTCTCGTATCGCTCAGCCTGTTGTTTATTTTGTTTCAAGTACTGCACATATCGGAACAAATCCAGTGACGACATGCGATCGGGGTTCGTGACCAAGGCGCCTAGCATCTCGGGTGAGAGCATCGAGTCGACACGGAGTTGCGACAGGCTGCTCTGCGTTACGGAGCCGTCTGCCAAAAAACGAACGATCTTCACATCACGTAACTCCCAGGCGTAGACCGCATTGACCTGGCCCAGGAAGTGCCCCGATTTTGCTTCAATGGTCTGGGTGAGCCGCTGGACGGAATCAAAGTCATACATCATCACCCGATCAAGTACCTGATCCTGTGTGAACCGACCTGCGTTTACAAAGCGCATGGTTTTCTGTCCGGCTGCGCGATCCAGCCCGCTTGACGCATCACGCAGCCACAACCCCGAACGCAGCTGACTCGAAGAGGCCGAGGTAACGCTGCCATCACGAATTCGGCCACGAAACTCTTCCGAGGCCGGAACCACCAACTCAGAAAATAAGGCCGTCACCAGCACCATCGGCAGGCCAATACGCAGAATCGATTGCACGGCAGTGCCGGGCCGCAGCCCCGAGACACGAAACACTGTAAATTCTGAATTGGCTGCACTCTGTGAGAGCGCCCAGAGCGTGCCAATCAAGGCGGCGATCGGGGCGAGTTCGACCACACGATTTGGGACACCCAGCAATACGAAGGCGATGGCATGTGAGAACCGATATCCGCCGATTCCGACCTCATCCATCTCGGCCAGAAAATCAAAAAACAAAAACATCGACAAGAATCCACAGACTACAAAAATGGTGGACTGAATAATGCTGACACCGAGATAGCGCTGAAATAATCGAGGGGTCATAGTCTGCTGTTACGCCAAAACATCGCTGCAGCCAACAATAAAAGCCCTAAGGGTAATGGCCACCAGGCGAGATAAAACTCAAGGCGGCCCTGTGAGACTGCCGCCTTGACGGTAGTAAACAAATTACTCGCCGTCAGATAGATCAGTAGGGCGACGATGAGATTAACTGCCCGGCCCGATCGCGCGCTTGAGACCGACAGCGGAATTGCCAGCACGCCCAAGGCCAGTGTGAGCAGCGGCAGGCCTATGCGCAGCGCCAGCTCCCCCTTGGCCGTCGGCTCTGGCTTTGCAATCAGATCAAGCGTTGACATCGAACGGGTGCTCTCCTGGGTCTTAATGCCTGGTGTTGATGGGTCGAGCCGAATTCGATAAACATCAAACCCCATCGTGCGCGCCTCGAGCTGACCCGGACGCATATCGGTGCGATACCCTTTTTCGAGAATCACCCATTGCTGATCCTGGGCGTCACGTTCGAAGCGGCCGGTCGACGAGACCATCAACACCTGCTGGCCAGAGCGATCCATCGATCGAACAAAGACCGTGCCGATTCTGCCGTTTTCATCGTCGGGGTTTTCAAGAAAAAAGACCCGCTGCCCAGAAAAGGATTCCCGAAACTGCCCCGGACTTACCCGTTGCGCATCACTGCGATTCTGAATCTGATCTTCAAAAGAAATAATCTGCTGCCGGGCCCAGGGCGAGACCACGGTCGACAATAAGGTCACGATGAGCATGGCAGGCCAGATAAAACGCCAGATCGGCTTTAAGAAATCCGTCAAGCTCTTGCCCGACGACAGCCAAATCACCATCTCGGAGTCTCGCCACCAGCGCGACAGCACCATCAGAATTGCGATATAGACGGTCAGCATCAGGACCGTATTCATCAGACTGATGGTATTAAAGACGATCAGGGGCAGGACCAGTTCGCCATCCACCCGGCCAGAGGCCGCCCGCCCGAGCGCCCGGATCAGAATCATCGTGACCAGGGTCGTCAAAAGCACCGCCAAAACCCCGCCGGCGGTTGATCTTAGTTCCCTGAGCAGGGCTTTTTGGAAGAGCATTTTCTTTATAATCGCAAGATTCCCGAATTAAGGCATTTTGTCATGACTGCATCCGTCGCCCCCAAGGACTTAAAAGAAACCAAAGATCCCGGCGAACACCGGGAGCCGGCACAATTTATTGCCAGCAACAAGCCGGTAGATCGCGCCACCGCCGACTGTGTCTGGGTAGGCGTTTTCGCGACCGCCTCGGGCGCCGTCGAGCTCTCGAATGCAGCCAAAGTGCTCGACAAGGTCTCCAATGGCGCTGTCGCCCGGGCCATCAAGGCCGGTGATATCGATGGCAAGGTCGGCAATAACCTGCTGCTGCGCGACCTCTCAGGTCTTCCCTCGCCCCGCGGGCTCCTTGTGGGCCTTGGAAAGCGCGAGGAGTTCACCGACAAAATTTATTGTGATGCGATCCGCTCGGCAATCAAGTCAATTGCGGGATCAAAAGGCATCAAGCGAATCGCATCCTTCTTAACGGATGTTCCCGTGAAGTCAAAATCGGGTGAACGTTCAGGCGCATGGCGCGTAACCGCCCATGTCACCACAATTCGAGAAACAGGCTATCGATTCGAGCGATTCAAAACGAAAAAAGAAGACGGCGCCGATTCCGCTCCAAAGGGTAAGGCTGCAAAGCCTTCGGTGGAGGGCATTAGTCACGTTGAGATGCTTCTGCCGGGAGATATGCGGCCGACCGAAGCGCCCAAAGTCATTGAGGATGCCCAGGCGCTCGCCAACGGCCTTGAGCTCACCAAAGACTTAGCGAACCTACCCCCCAATATCTGCACGCCAACCTTTCTTGCGAACCAGGCAAAGACGCTCGCGCGTGAGTGCCGCCTGAAGGTTGAAGTCCTCGATCGCGCCGCAATGGAAAAGCTCGGTATGGGCGCCTTGCTTGCGGTGGCCCAGGGTTCGGTGCAGCCGCCTCAGTTCATCGTGCTTTCGCATCAGGGTGCCACCACAAAAGACGCGCCGCATGTCTTGGTGGGCAAAGGCATCACCTTTGATACCGGCGGAATCTCTTTAAAGCCGCCCGCCGATATGGATGAGATGAAATACGACATGTCGGGTGCTGCCACCGTCATGGGCGTGATGCGCGCGGTAGCGCAGATGGGATTAAAGCGCAACGTCATCGGCGTGATCCCCACCTGCGAGAATATGCCCAGCGGCTCTGCGACACGGCCAGGCGATATCGTCACCTCGATGTCGGGGCAGACGGTCGAGATTCTGAATACTGATGCCGAAGGCCGATTGATTCTCTGCGATGCGCTGACCTATGTTGAAAAATTTAAGCCCGCCTCTGTCGTGGATATCGCCACACTGACAGGCGCCTGCGTGATTGCCCTGGGTGCCGTCAATACAGGCCTCTTTACCGCTGATGATGGCTTGGCCCATGCCCTCTCAAAGGCAGGCCAGGAGGCCCTGGACACCGCATGGCGGATGCCCCTGCAAGAGGAATATCAGGAACTTCTTAAGTCGCCCTTCGCCGACATGGCCAACGTCGGTGGCCGTGCAGCGGGCAGCGTCAGTGCGGCCTGCTTTCTGTGGCGCTTTACCAAAGCCTATCGCTGGGCCCACCTCGACATCGCAGGAACCGCATGGAAATCAGGTGCCGCAAAGGGCGCAACGGGTCGCCCCGTGTCGTTACTGGTCGAGTTCCTGAAAAACGGCCTGGAGTAATCCACATGCTCCGCGGCCATGACCTCAATTGATTTTCATTTTAATACACCAAACCGACTGGAATACGCCTGCAGGCTCGCTAGAAAGATTCTAAATGCAGGCCAGGCGCAGCCTGAAACACCACTCGCAGTCTTCTGCTCCCACCGGCCACGACTCGATGAGTTCGATGATCTGCTGTGGAGCCTGTGGCCAGAGGAATTTATTCCTCATGCCCATATCGAATTGCCTGAGGCCGCCGAGTCGCCCATCGTCTTGATGCACGATGAGTACAAGCTAACGAGCCATACCCTGCTGCTCAATCTTGATGATCAGCCACCTGCCTTTTTCTCGCGCTTTCTTCGGCTCTTGGAAGTTGTATCCACCGAGGAAGACGATCGAAAAAATGCCCGCGAGCGTTTTTCTTTCTATCGCGACCGCGGCTATGCAATTAACAACTACGACCTCTCGAAAAAAACATCATGACGGAACTGGCCAAATCATTCGAACCCGCTGATATCGAGTCCCGCTGGGGGTCGGAGTGGGAAAAACGTGGCCTCTATCGAGCGGGCAAAGCCCCCAAGGCCAAGGCCTTCTCAATCCAGCTGCCGCCCCCAAATGTCACCGGCACCCTGCATATGGGCCACGCGTTTAATCAGACCTTGATGGATACGCTAACGCGCTGGAATCGTATGCGGGGTCACAACACCTTGTGGCTGCCGGGTACCGATCATGCAGGCATTGCCACCCAGATCGTGGTGGAGCGCCAGCTCGACGCGCAAGGCCTGTCTCGGCACAGCCTTGGCCGCGAACAATTTACCGAACGTGTCTGGCAGTGGAAGGAGCAATCGGGCTCGACCATTACGGGCCAGATGCGCCGGCTGGCCGCAAGCTGTGACTGGGATCTTGAATACTTCACAATGAACCCGCAGTGCTCTGAGGTCGTGAAAGAAGTCTTCATTGCATTATTTCAGCAGGGCCTAATTTATCGCGGTAAGCGGCTTGTTAACTGGGACCCAAAGCTGCTAACGGCCGTCTCAGACCTCGAGGTCGTCAGCGAAGAAGAAGAAGGCGCACTCTGGTCGATCCACTACCCCATGGCCAACGGAAGTCAGGGTTTAGTCGTTGCAACCACGCGACCCGAAACCATGTTGGGCGATGTCGCTGTGGCGGTGAACCCCGATGATGAACGTTATCGCCATCTCATTGGCAAAACCCTGTTGCTACCGCTGGTTGGCCGGGAGATTCCCGTCATTGCTGATGACTATGTTGATGCGGCATTCGGAACCGGATGTGTCAAGATCACGCCCGCCCACGACTTTAATGATTACGCCATGGGCGAACGTCACGGCCTAGAGAAAATTAATATTCTCACGCTCGATGCCCGCATCAACGAGAATGCACCTGCGGCCTATCAAGGGCTTGATCGATTCGAGGCCCGCAAGAAGATCCTGGCTGATCTGCAATCCCAGGGCCTTTTAGTTGAAACTAAAAAACACACGCTGATGGTGCCCAGAGGCGATCGCACCAACGCCGTGATCGAACCGATGCTGACGGATCAATGGTTTGTCGCAATGCGTAAGCCCGCGCCTGCCGGCACCTTCACCCCAGGCAAGAGCATCGCAGGCCGCGCGCTTGAGGTCGTTGACAGCGGCGATGTCTGCTTCGTGCCAGAGAACTGGACATCGACCTACCGCCATTGGTTAGACAACATTCAGGATTGGTGTATTTCTCGCCAGCTCTGGTGGGGCCATCAGATCCCTGCCTGGTACAAGGCCGACGCAGAGGGCCAACCCATTCATGATGGTGTGGTCTTTGTTGCACGCAATGAATCCGATGCTTCAGCACAAGCCGCCAAAGCGGGCTGGAGCGGGCCGATCGTTCGCGATCCAGATGTCTTAGATACCTGGTTCTCATCAGCCTTAGTCCCATTTTCAACCCTCGTAGACCCCAAACAAGTCTGGGATCACGACAAGAAAATTCCCAATATCCAGCCAGAGCTTGCTCAGTTTCTTCCCTCAAGTGTGCTCGTCACCGGCTTTGACATTATCTTTTTCTGGGTTGCACGGATGATCATGATGACCTGCCACTTCACGGGCAAGGTGCCCTTTCATCATGTCTATGTCCACGCCCTCGTTCGAGATGCAGAAGGTCAGAAGATGAGCAAATCAAAAGGTAATACGCTCGACCCGATTGATCTCATTGATGGCATCGATCTCAGCGCACTGGTCGCCAAGCGCACAGCCGGCTTAATGAATCCGAAGCAGGCCGCACAAATCGAGAAGAAAACCCGGGCGGAATACCCGAACGGTATTTCAGCCTTCGGTACCGATGCCCTGCGTTTTACTTTTGCAAGCCTGGCCACGCCGGGCCGAAATATCAACTTCGATCTCAATCGTTGTGAGGGCTACCGAAACTTCTGCAATAAGCTCTGGAATGCAAGCCGCTTTGTGCTGATGAATTGCGAAGGTCAAGACAATGGTCTAGACGTCTGTGCCGGCGACTGTGGCCCCGACGGGGTTTTAAACTTCACCTTTGTCGACCGCTGGATCACCTCGCAGTTACAGCGCACCGAGGCCGCAGTTGACCAGCACCTCAACGACTACCGTTTCGATTTGGCGGCCCGTGAAATCTATGAGTTTGTCTGGAATGAATTCTGCGATTGGTATCTTGAGTTAGCAAAAGTCCAGATCGCCTCAGGCAGGCCCAATGCACAGAAAGCAGCTCGCCGAACGCTTCTGCGTGTGCTTGAGGCAATTCTGCGTCTAGCCCATCCCATCATTCCCTTCGTCACCGAAGAGCTCTGGCAGACCGTAGCCAAGACCGCGAAGCGTTCTGCCCGGCTCGAGGCCGGTGAGTCTGACTCCATCGTGACGGCGAGCTATCCGCAGTCTGAACCAAAAAAGATTGATCTCCTGTCAGAGGCGCGGGTTGCCCAACTCAAGGCGATGGTCAATGCGATTCGGGCCTTACGCTCAGAGATGAATCTCTCGCCTGCCGAGAAGGTGCCACTGAGAATCAGCACAGAGAACATTCAGTCACTCAACCGTGATACCCAACTCGATCTTCGTCTTGAAGGTCTTGAGCGCCAGCAGATTGCCGCAAGCCTAAAATCACTCGCAAAACTCAGCGAGGTCGGATTCGAAAGATCGCTGGGTGAAGAGGCAAAACGCTCGCCTGTACAGACCGTGGGCGATCTGCAACTCATGCTGGTTGTTCAGATCGATATTGAAGCCGAGCGTGCACGCTTATCCAAGGAGATCGCAAGACTGCAAGCCGAGATCTCCAAGGCCCGTGCAAAACTCGACAATGAAGGATTTGTGGCCCGCGCGCCTGCCGCAGTTGTTGGCCAGGAAAAAGAGCGGCTCACGGGTTTTGAGACAGCGCTTGCGCGGGTGCAGAGCCAGCTCACCAACCTCTGAGCCGCAACACTAAAAATAGGAAATGAGGCGGGTGAAATCGACCTGCTTGAAGGCGATCAATCTTTTCGGCGAATCCGAAAAATGAATTCACCCTCACAGGCCGTACTCGCGAGTAATCGGTGGCCGGTGTGTTTACAGAAATATTCAAAATCCCGAACTGCACCAGGATCAGTCGCGAGGACCTCTAGGACCTCAGCAGCCTGCATATCATTAAGAGCCTTTTTCGCCTTCAGAATCGGCATCGGGCAGTTAAGCCCGCGGGTATCCACCGTGCGATTCACGGTCGAATCACGAGCATCCGACGGTTCACCCTGAGGGCCAAGAGGATTGGCGGCGCCGTCGTTCATGTGTCCGAATTAACGCTTCGCCTCCACAAAGGCCTTAACGCTCGCCAAGGCCTTCGGAAGATTGGAGGGGTCGGTGCCTCCGGCCTGCGCCATGTCGGGTCGCCCACCGCCCTTACCCCCAACCTGAAGGGCCACATGATTGACTAATTCGCCGGCTTTAAGAGTCTGAATTAAATCCGCGGTAACCCCAGCGATCAGCGTGACCTTTCCCGAATCAACTGCCGCCAACACGATCGCAGCAGACTTCAGAGCGCCTTTAAGTTTATCGAGCGTCTCGCGCATCGAGGCCACATCAGCGCCATCAATCTGCACGGCCAATACCTTCACACCACCCACATCAATAGCCTGGCCCACCAAGTCATCTCCTGCAGAGGCGGCTAACTTTGACTTAAGACGGGTAATCTCTTTTTCCATCGCGCGCACGTTATCCATAATCTGTGCGAGTCGTGCAGGCAACTCAGTGGGCGGCGCCTTAATTAAGGTCGCGGCCTGAGCCATGCGCTCTTCGAGAGATTGCAAGAGGGAAAGGGCATTCTCGCCGGTCACGGCCTCAATGCGTCGGATGCCCGCAGCGACCCCAGATTCGGAGGTGATCTTAAAAAGGCCAATATCGCCTGTGCGACTGACATGGGTGCCGCCGCAGAGCTCACAAGAGGATCCGATATCCAAGACCCTTACTTGATCACCGTATTTCTCGCCAAAGAGCGCCATCGCACCATGGGCAATCGCATCATCAAAGGCCATCACTTGTGCACGAGTCGCCTGATTACTCAGAATTTCCGCATTCACGATTTCTTCAATACGGCGAATCTCATCATCGCTCACAGCCTGATTATGTGAGAAATCAAACCGCGTCTTCTCGGCATCAACCAATGATCCCTTTTGTTGCACATGGGTACCCAAGACCTCGCGCAGCGCTTTGTGCAGCAGATGCGTTGCTGAGTGGTTACGCACCGTGTGGGCACGGCGGACAAGATCCACAGAGGCCTTGATCTCTTCACCCACCTTTAATTCACCTGACAGCACCACGCCATGATGGCCAAAGACATCGGCAGAGATTTTCTGCGTATCTTCAACGACAAAAGTTGCATGCGAGGTACTCAGGCCTCCCGCATCTCCGACCTGGCCACCCGACTCGGCATAAAAGGGAGTTTTACTCAACACCACGACGGCGTGATCACCGGTCTGAACAGACTGCACCGCGAGGCCGTCACGATAAAGAGCAGTGATCTTAGCGGACTGCGATAGCGTCTCGTAACCGACGAAGGTTGTGGGCTCACCAGAATACTCGAGTGTTTCGACCGCTTTGAATTTTCCTGCTGCACGGGCCTGCTCGCGCTGCCGAGTCATTGCGACTTCAAAGCCCGCCTCATCAATCTCGACGCCACGCTCACGGCAGACATCAGCGGTGAGATCCAATGGAAAACCGAAAGTGTCATAGAGCGTAAAGGCCGTCTGGCCATCGAGCTTGCTCCCTTTTGCCAGCACGGCAAGTGCAGCATTCAGAATACCCATTCCTTTTTCGAGAGTCTCGCCAAACCGCTCCTCTTCTTGCTTTAAGGTTGCAGCGACCCGCGCTGATTCGCGAACAAGCTCTGGGTAGGCCTCGCCCATTTGTTTTACTAAGTCTGCGACACACTTATAGAAAAATGGCTGTGTCTGGCCTAACTTGTTCCCATGGCGTAGCGCCCTGCGCACGATACGACGCAAGACATAGCCCCGGCCTTCATTGCCTGGGATGACGCCATCCACCACCAAGAAACTGCAGGCGCGAATATGGTCAGCAATTACACGCAGAGATGGGTTGGTGAGCTCTTTGCAGCCGGTTTCTCGGGCAACGCCTTTGATTAGGCTCTGAAAGAGATCAATCTCGTAGTTACTATGGACGTGCTGCAACACTGCAGCAATTCGCTCAAGGCCCATGCCCGTATCCACGCAGGGCTTTGGTAAAGGGGTGAGCGTGCCCGATTCATCACGCTCAAACTGCATGAAAACCAGATTCCAGACTTCAATATAGCGATCCCCATCTTGCTCAGGGCTTCCCGGAGGGCCACCCCAGACCTCGGGGCCGTGATCGTAGAAAATCTCACTGCACGGGCCACAGGGGCCGGTATCCGCCATCTGCCAGAAATTGTCGCTGGCATAGCGTGCGCCCTTGTTATCGCCAATACGAATGATTCGATCGACGGGAACTCCAACCTCATTGGCCCAGATCTCAAAGGCCTCATCATCATCTTGATAGACCGTGACCCATAAGCGCTCAGCAGGAAGCTGATAGACCTTGGTGAGCAACTCCCAGGCATAGTGGATCGCATCACGCTTGAAATAATCACCAAATGAGAAGTTGCCCAACATCTCAAAGAATGTATGGTGCCGTGCGGTATAGCCAACATTCTCTAAATCGTTGTGTTTCCCGCCTGCTCGAACACTGCGCTGCGACGAGGTGGCGCGCTTGTATGGCCTTTGCTCGCGGCCGAGAAAGACATCCTTAAACTGCACCATACCGCTATTCGTAAAGAGCAAAGTGGGGTCATTGGCCGGCACCAGAGGGCTTGAGGCCACGATGGTGTGCCCCTTCGACTCAAAATAGCGCAGAAATTTTTCTCGGATCTCAGATACGTTCATAGCCAGGCAGTCACAGCGGTTGAGGTGTTATTTTAGTTCCTAGGGAACCCCTTAGTTTACCGGGGTTACCGGCTGTGAAAGAATCCAGGGTCTACCAAGGAGGGTTTATGCGGATCCATAACCGGTGCGACTTCAATGCTGGAGTTTTATTCCTGCTGATTGCGGCCTTCTTTGCCGTCTACTCGACCGACTATTCCCTTGGAACCGCCACCCGCATGGGGCCAGGCTACTTCCCAACCATGTTGGCAGCCATCATGGCGATACTAGGCGCCATCACCCTGGGCATGGCCTTTAGCCCTCTTGATGCAGAAGATCCACCCGGTCGGACCGACTGGCGCGGGATGGGGCTCGTGCTCTCCAGTGTTTTGGTCTTTGCGGTGTTGCTTCCAATTGCAGGTTTTCTCATCGCGGTGATGAGCCTAATTATTTTGTCTTCAACGGCAAGCCCTGAATTCCGCTGGAAGATTGTTCTTCCGCTTGCGACAGCGCTCTGCACCCTAGGTTATGCCGTATTCGGCTGGGGCCTGGAGCTGCAGTTTTCAATCATTCCACCTATCTTTACCCGTTAGAAAAAGACAACCCCTATGGATCTGCTTGCAAACCTAGCGCTTGGCGCCGCAACTGCGCTCACGATCGACAACCTGTTTTACTGTTTTATAGGTGTTCTGCTTGGCACGCTGATTGGTGTGCTGCCCGGCATTGGCCCACTGGCCACCATCGCCATGCTCCTGCCAATCACTTACAAAATGGCAGACCCGTCAACAGCCCTCATCATGTTGGCCGGAATTTATTACGGCTCTCAGTATGGCGGCTCTACAACAGCAATTCTTGTGAATCTTCCCGGTGAGTCCTCTTCAGTCGTGACCACACTGGATGGCTACCAGATGGCCCGCCGCGGCCGCGCGGGTGTCGCACTTGCTACTGCAGCACTCGGGTCATTTTTTGCGGGCACCGTTGCCACCGTATTAATTGCCGCATTCGCTCCCCCGCTCGCAGAGGTCGCTTTTAAGTTTGGCCCCGCCGAGTATTTCTCATTAATGGTCTTGGGCCTGATCGCCGCCGTGGTACTGGCCCATGGCTCGGTCATCAAGGCCCTTGGCATGGTGGTGTTTGGCCTGCTGCTCAGCATGATCGGTACCGATGTGAATTCAGGGGCGGCCCGCTTTACCTTCGGCATTCCTGAACTAAGCGATGGCATTGAGTTCGGCGTCATCGCGATGGGAATGTTTGGTTTTGCCGAAATTATTTACAACCTTAAGCATTCCGAATCCCGTGATCTTCTCAAAGAAAAAGTCACAGACTTCATGCCGAAAAAAGAAGACTGGAAGCGCGGTGGGCCTGCCGCTGTGCGCGGCACAGTTCTCGGTTCTTTCCTTGGAATCTTGCCGGGGGGAGGTGCGGTTATCTCCTCCTTTGCCGCCTACGCAATGGAAAAGAAACTCAGTAAAAATCCACAAGAATTTGGTAAGGGGGCTATTGAAGGCGTTGCAGGCCCCGAGTCTGCAAATAATGCTGGCGCACAAACCTCCTTTATCCCCATGCTCACACTCGGGATCCCAACCACCCCGGTGATGGCCCTAATGATTGCCGCCATGATGATTCACAACATCCAGCCCGGCCCCCAGGTAATGACCAGCAATCCGGGGCTTTTCTGGGGGCTGATTGTTTCCATGTGGGTCGGCAATGCGATGCT
>JACCDH010473948.1_pt1 | contig 29220 bp, 22 predicted proteins | sample 7442481 | NCBI WGS metagenome assembly JACCDH01 (sample SAMN15323433, study PRJNA562643) | freshwater metagenome | isolation source: river surface water | place: USA:Blue River Watershed | collected 2017-08-15 | reverse complement strand
GCATTCCAGATGTACATCGCCGAGAAGATCGTCCGTGAGAAGTTCACCTTCCCGGTACAGGCGCTGACGGAAAAAGGCCAGACCTATGGTCATGACAAGCTGCGCATCGGCTATCTGTCTGGTGACCTCTGCACGCATGCGGTCGGCCTGCTTTTGCCAGAACTGTTTGAGTTGCACGACCGACAGCAGTTCGAGATTTTTGCCTACGACTATAGCCGTGAAGATGGTTCGCCCTTGCGCCAGCGGTACAAGGACACCATCGAAAACTTTACGTCGATCGCTGCACTTAGCGACCAGCAGGCTGCCGTAAAAATCCGTGCCGATGAAATCGATATCCTGGTCGATCTGCATGGCCTGAGCCTCGGTCTGCGCGCAGGCATACTGGCGCAGCGACCCGCACCGATTCAGCTGACCTATATTGGCTATATTGGTGCGACGATGATGCCATATATTGATTACGTCATCAGCGACACCTTCTGCTTTACTAAAGCGCAGGCGGCTTACTACAGCGAAGCCCCGCTGTTCCTCGACCGCGCCTGCCTGCCCACCGACCGCAAGAAGCTGATCGAACCGACCCCCACGCGTGAGTCCATAGGCCTGCCAACGGATAAATTCATCTACGCCACCTTTAATAATTCCTACAAGCTGAATGAGCGGATGTTCAGCTGCTGGATGAATATCCTCAAGCGGGTACCGAATAGCGTCTTGTGGATCGTGGATGATAATGTCTGGGCGACCGAGAACCTTCGTCGCTTTGCCGCATCGCAGGGTGTCGCCGGTGATCGCCTGGTCTTCACGCCGCGTGTGCACACACCCGCTTATCTGGCACGCATGCCGCTGGCCGACCTCTTCCTGGACAACCATCCGTACAACGCCGGATCGACCGCGAGCGATATTTTATGGATGGGCGCGCCGATGATTACGCTGTCCGGCAAGACCTTTGTCTCGCGCATGGCGGGCAGCATGCTGCATCATGCCGGGCTGTCCGAACTGATCACGGCAAACCATGAAGAATATGAAGCGCTGGCCGTCCAGCTGTCGCAGCAGCCGGAACGCCTGAAGGACATCAGCGCACGCATGCTTGCCCAGCGCGCGCCGGGCGGCTCATTCGACATGACGCTGTTTACGCGCAACCTCGAGCAAAAGTATCTGGACCTGCTCAAACCAGCGCACTGAGGCGCGGTGCCGCCAAAGGCACAAAGGGTGAACGGATGGCGATCAATATCTTCCAGATCTATTACGACGACGCGACGCGCAAGGCGCTGGATCCGGGCTTCATCCCGCTCGACAACAGTCGCAGCGAGCGTCCTGACTGGTATGAGTTCTGGCCGATGCGCAAGCTGCTCAAAGAGACCCGGCTGAACGAGAACTCGTGGTACGGCGTCGTATCGCCAAAATTCCATGCGAAGACCGGGTTTGATGCCGGCTACATCAAGCAGGCGATCACCCAGTTTGACAAAGACACGGACGTTGCGCTGTTCTCGTCCACCTGGGATTTCATTGCCTATTACCGCAATGCGTTTGAGCAGGGCGAAGTCTGGCATGAAGGCATCACCCAGGTTGCCCAGCAGTTCTTTGATCTGGCCGGCTACAAAGTCGATTGCGCAAACCTTGTTCACTACTCGAAGAATTCTGTCACCAGTAATTACGTGATCGCTAAGCCAGTGTTCTGGCGCCGATGGCTGGATCTGGCAGACAAGTTGCTGGAGATCTCGGAAAGCCCTACCGAATTCGGTGCGCTATTGCGCGGCGATACGACTTATGGACCCCAAGCGATCCCCTTCAAGGTGTTCATACAGGAGCGCATCGCGCCCGTGATTCTTGCTACCGAGTCATTCCGTGTGCTCGTCCCTGATCAGAGTTATACCCGGGAGCTGTTCACCCATCTTTTTCATAATGACCTCAGAACCAGAAAAACCTTGCAAGCGTGCGATTTGCTGAAAGAGTTTTACTGCAAATCCGGCGATGCTGATTTTCTCTCGGCATATGAAAAACTCAAGGCCAGCATACCGATCAAACCGACACGCTTCCGCTGAAGCACGACATCACCTTTCATGAAAAAAATCAGCCTCATCAGTCATCACTACAACTCACACGAAAAAGCGCAGGCGCTGGTAGACCATGTGGCCAGCATGGGGGCGGAGGTCACTGACCATATTGAACTCATCATCGTGGATGATTTTTCCGATACGCGTCAGGTGCTGGATTCCCGCGGCATCGATCTCAGGCAATTGCGCGTGGTTGATGATATTCCCTGGAATCAGGCAGGCTCGCGCAATCTGGGAGCAATCACCGCCGCTGGACAATGGCTGCTGTTCTTCGATATCGATCAGCTGATCTCGGAATACGGGCTCACCTATGTCGTTGCGCATTGTGAGCGTCTGGAAAAAAAGCTGATGTATTTCTTTCTGGTCGATGGCTTCGTTGACAGTAATATCAATCAGGCGCTGACGGTTCATCCGAATACCTTTCTGGTCAATGCGGTGCAGTTTCGCATCGACGGCATGTACGATGAGGATTTTGCTGGCAACTACGGCTATGAAGATATTTATCTTCCATATTTGTGGGAGAAAAATGGTGGCCTGCGCGCGATGATCGGCGAGACTCCTTTCTTTCAGGACCAGAATTTCAAGACTACCAGTCTGAGCCGCGATCTGGAGCATAACAAGCAGATATCGCGACTGAAGTTTGCGCAAGGCCTGAAGCGGCCTAAAAACTTTGTGCGGTTTGAATGGGAAGAGGTGCGATAGCGCGCAGGCAGTCATGCATGCCCTGAGCCCGTAGTTCCAACCGCCACTCGCACCCAGAGGAAAAGCAAGATGCGCATCGCCTCCATCACCGGCGCAAAAAACGAATCCGACATCATTGAATCATTCGTTCGTCACAATAGCCGCTATATCGATGATTTTTATTTTGTAGACGATTCTGTCGACAAGACGCCGGAGATCCTTCAGCGGCTGGCGGCCGAGGGCTACCATATACAAAAAGTCAATCTCGATACCCGCGACTATCAGCACAGCAAGGTCATGACCAGCGTGACGCGCTTTATCAATGCAGAGCGCAAATATGACTGGATTTTTTATCTTGATGCTGACGAAATACTTTACGCGCCTTCAAAAGATGCTTTCCTGAATGTGTTGCAGGCACATGCCGCTGATGAAATCGGGGTGTTGCACCATCTTGAAATGGCCTCGAACGGCCGTCCGTTCTTCGAGTCATTGAACCCGCTGAAAGAGTGTTTCAATCTCCGGTCGATACAAAGTCAGACCAATAAAATATTCATTCGCGGGGACATGTACGACAAGGTCGTGATCGGCCCGGGCCAGCATAACGCCCATCGGGTCGATGAACAGGAGGTGAAGTATTTTGCCTCCGGCATGCAGCTCGCTCATTATCCGGTGCGCAGCGCGGCGCAATACGTTACCCGCAGCATTATTATTTATGCAAGCCTGATCGCCAAGCTGAACAAAATCCCCGGTGAGGGCAACCATGCGGTGCGCCAGTATGAATGGCTGAAGCAGCGGGGATTCGAAGTCACTCCTGAAGACGTGACAAGCTGGGGCCTGAGATTTGGCCTGGACGAGGCCAGTGGCCCAACCTGTACCCTGACCACGCAGCAGCCGGATTATCTGGACGATATCGCCTGCCGCTATCATGACCTTTGCCGTCGCAATGAAACCTTGTTGCTGGCTCTCGAACTTGAGCGGGTTTCAAATTTATTAAGCGATTTTCGCCATAAAAGTCATGCCGCGATTGAAGCCATGCGCGGGCTGTTTTAAGGCCTGCTGATTTGCAGTGAAAAACCCTATTCGGGCTATTTTTGGTAAGGGAAGTAGAGTTTCTTTCGAGTAAAATACGAGGTTATTCAGATAATCCTGCGCTGCGACAAATAAATACTATTTTTGCAGCACAACGCGCCCGGCTGACTGCTTTTTGCCGGGACATTTCAGGGCAGACAAATGAATTACCTCGTTACCGGTTGCGCCGGTTTTATCGGCAGTAACCTGGTCGATCGCCTGCTGGGCGATGGGCATCAGGTGGTCGGCATTGATAACTTTTCCACCGGCCAGCGCCGCTTTCTTGAGGGCGCCCTGAAGCACCCGGGCTTCCGGCTCGTTGAAGCAGACCTGCTGAATCCGGAAGACTATGCACACGCCTTTGCCGGCGCCGAAGCCGTCTTTCATCTGGCCGCAAATGCCGATGTGCGATTTGGCACCGACCACCCGCGCCGCGACCTCGAGCAAAACACCATCGTCACCTTCAATGTGCTGGAGGCCATGCGCCAGCATGGCGTGAAGAACATCCTGTTTTCATCGACCGGATCGGTGTACGGCGAAGCGCCGGTCATTCCCACCCCCGAGGACGGTCCGTTTCCCATCCAGACCTCGCTCTATGGCGCCTCCAAGGTCGCCGGCGAAGGGCTGATCTCTGCCTATTGCGAGGGTTTCGGTTTTCGCGGCTGGATCTTCCGGTTTGTGTCCATCCTCGGTGAGCGCTATACGCATGGTCACGTATTCGACTTTTACCGCAAGCTCAAGGCGGATCCGACGCGCCTGCCTGTGCTGGGAAATGGCAAGCAGCGCAAATCCTATTTGTACGTGCAGGACTGCATCGATGCCATCCTGACCGCTTATGAAAAAGCCGAAGGCAGTGTCAACGTCTTCAATCTTGGGGTCGACAACTACTGCGAAGTGAATGACTCCATCGGCTGGATCTGCGAATCGCTACAGCTCAAGCCTGCGCTGGAATATTCAGGCGGCGACCGGGGCTGGATTGGCGATAACCCGTTCATTTTCCTTGAGACGAAACGAATTCAGTCGCTCGGCTGGAAGCCGAAATTCGGCATCCGCGAAGGCGTGCTGAAAACCGTCGACTACCTGCGGAACAACGAGTGGGTATTTGAAGAGCGCGACTGAAGCAGCCGATTGATATCGCAGCGATTACCACAGGCAGCGGTGAGGACCACCGCTGCAAGACACCACAAAGACAGACGCATCATGGCAGCAGCACTGACAGGCAAGACCGCAATCATTACCGGCGCGAGCCAGGGGCTCGGGACGGAGATCGCGCGGGCCTATGCCAGCGCGGGCGCTCATCTGGTGCTGGCCGCAAGAGATGCTGGCGCGCTGCAGGCGATCCAGGCAGAGCTGCAGGCAAGCGCGAGCCCCGGACAAAAGATCATTTTCCGCGCCTGCGATGTCACGGCCGAAGACAGCCCCGCCCTGTTGGTCGATGCCGCCCGGAGTGAAACCGGCGGGCTTCACATCCTTGTCAACAACGCCGGCATCTGGGGCCCGAAAGGCGAAGTCGAAACCGTTGACTGGTCGGAGTGGGTCTACACCCTGCAGATCAATCTGCTGGCCTCAGTAGCGATGTGCCGTGCTGTGCTGCCGGTCATGAAGCGCCAGCATTACGGAAAAATCATTCAGCTCTCGGGTGGTGGCGCTACCAAGCCGATGCCGCGCACCAGTGCGTATGCCGCATCGAAGGCCGCCGTCGTCCGCTTTGCAGAAACCCTGGCCGAAGAAGTGCGCGGTGCGGGCATCGATGTGAACGCGATTGCGCCCGGTGCCATGAACACCCGCATGCTCGACGAGATGCTCGCTGCCGGCCCGGAGAAGATTGGCGAGGCCGCCTATGCCGGCGTGCTGAAGCAACAAGCCAGTGGCGGTGATTCGCCGGTCAATGCTGCGGCGCTTGCCTTGTTCCTCGCCTCCGCGGAGAGCGATGGCCTAACCGCCAAACTGATCAGCGCCGTCTGGGACAACTGGCGCGATTTTCCGGCGCACCGCGCCGAACTGGCGAAGAGCGATGTGTATACGCTGCGCCGGATTGCCGGACGTGAGCGCGACATGCACTGGGGCGACAAATGAACGCGAACGCGGATAAGAACTCGGATGCGGCCAGTGAGCGCAAGCCTTTGGGCATCGGCATCATCGGGTGCGGCCTGATCGGTCAGAAGCGAGCAAATGCACTGGGCAAGGGTGGCCAGTTGCTGGCCTGCGCCGATGTGAACAAAGCGCGCGCCGAAGCGCTGGCGGCCAAGGCGGGTGCTGCTGCCTACGATAGCTGGCGTGAACTGCTGGCACGCAAGGATATTGATGTCGTCGTGATCGCAACCCTGCATGACTCGCTGGCAGAGATTACGCGCGCGGCCGTCGAAGCAGGAAAGCATGTGCTGGTGGAAAAGCCCGCGGCGCGTAATGCGGATGAGCTCAAGCCCGTGATTGCTTCCGCCGAGAGGGCCGGGGTCAAGGTTCATGTCGGTTTCAATCATCGCTATCACCGCGCACTGCAAAAAGCCAAGCAACTGGTGGACTCGGGCGCGATTGGCGAGCTGATGTTCATCCGCGCGCGTTATGGCCATGGCGGCCGTATCGGCTACGACCGTGAATGGCGATCCGACCCGGCCTTGTCCGGCGGCGGCGAGCTGATCGACCAGGGCCCGCATCTGATTGATTTATCGCGCTGGTTCCTCGGCGAATTCAGGGACGTCGATGGCTGTGCGCATACGTATTACTGGGACATGCCGGTCGATGACAACGCCTTCATGACCCTGAAGACCGCGAAAAAACAGGTGGCCTTCCTGCAGGTGTCGTGCAGCGAGTGGAAGAACCTGTTCTCGATGGAGATCTATGGCCGAGACGGCAAGCTGGATATTTCCGGTCTGGGCGGAAGCTACGGTACCGAGCGCCTCACCTGGTACCGGATGCTGCCCGAGATGGGCCCTCCCGAGACTACCGCTTGGGAGTACCCGATGGCGGACAACTCGTGGGCGCTGGAGATGGCCGAGTTCTATGACGACATCCACCTGAACCGTGAACCTGCTGCGGGACTGCGAGACGCGCTGGCCGCGCTGGAAGTGATAAAAAAAATCTACAAGGAGTCTGGCTATGATTTTGGTGCGTAGCCCATTGCGCATATCGTTGGGCGGCGGTGGCACCGATCTGCCGTCGTATTACCGCGATTACGAAGGTTTTCTGATCTCCGCGGCCATCGACAAGTATGTCTATGTCAGCGTGATGCGTCCCTTCACCGAGGGCATCTACCTGAAGTACTCGCAACTGGAGCACGTGAACCTGATCCCGGACGTCAAGCATCCGATCATTCGCGAAGCACTGGATATGCTGAAATTCAGGACGCCGCAGGTCGAGATCACGACCCTGGCTGACATCCCCGCCGGCACCGGTCTGGGCTCATCCGGCAGCTTTACCACCGCACTGCTCAAGGCGCTGTATACCCATCGCAAGCGCCATCTGCATCAGGAAGAGCTGGCCGAGCTCGCATGCCATATCGAGATCGATCGTCTTGGTGAGCCGGTAGGCAAGCAGGACCAGTACATCGCCGCATTTGGTGGCGTGACCAGCTTTACCTTCCATAAGAACGACAAGGTCACCGCGACGCCGCTGGCCATCAGCATGGACACCATGCACGAGCTGGAAGACAACCTGCTGCTGTTCTTCACCGGGTTTTCGCGGAGCGCCAGCGGAATTCTGGCTGACCAGAATAATCGCTCGCAAAAGCATGACAGCGAGATGCTGAAAAACCTGCATTACGTGAAAGAGCTGGGCCAGCGCAGCAAGCTGGCGCTGGAGTCCGGGGACACAAGGCAGTTCGGCGAGCTCATGCACGAGCACTGGGAGCACAAGAAACGCCGATCGGGCGGCATGAGCAATTCACGCATCGACGAATGGTACGAGCTTGGCATGAAACATGGCGCCATCGGCGGCAAGCTGGTCGGCGCCGGTGGCGGCGGATTCCTGATGTTTCTGGCGAAAGACCGTACCGAGCTGCGGCGTGCGATGGCCATCGCCGGGCTGGAAGAAGTGCGCTTCAAGTTTGACTTTGAGGGCACCAAGGTGGTGACTTCCTCCTGATGCTGCCCGTTGCGCTACTTGCCGGAGGCCTGGCCACGCGCCTGCGACCGATTACGACCACCATTCCCAAGGCACTGGTTGAGGTGGCAGGCAAGCCCTTCATCCGACACCAGCTGGCGTATCTGAAAGCGAAGGGCATCTCTGAGGTAGTCATGTGCATCGGCTACCTGGGCGAGATGATCGAAGCCGATGTGGGCGATGGATCGGCGTATGGGTTGAGAGTCAGGTATTCGCCCGATGGCGAGAAATTGCTGGGTACCGGTGGCGCATTGAAGCAGGCGCTGCCGCTGCTGGGGGATGCTTTTTTTGTGTTGTACGGCGACTCTTTTTTGCCGATCGACTTTGGTGCGGTGGAGCGGGATTTCACCGACAGCGGAAAGCCCGCGCTGATGACGGTGCTGGAGAACGGGAATCGCTGGGACAAGAGCAACGTGGTGTATCGCGACCAGCAGATCGTTGAATACAACAAGGCCCAGCCACGGCCAGAGATGAAGCACATTGACTATGGGCTGGGTGTGCTGCGACGCGAGGTGTTTGATGATACGCCAGAGGGGGAACCCTTTGATCTGGCCGAGCTGTACCACCAGCTATCCATCAGCGGCCGGCTGGCCGGGCATGAAGTCACGCAGCGGTTTTATGAAATCGGCTCTTTCGAAGGCCTGAAGGAAACGGAAGAGTTCCTGAAAAACCAATAAGACTCTCTGAAAAATAAACATCACATTTCCGGGACAAGGATAACCATGAGCTACGCAAAACAACACCTGACCGAAGCCATTGAGATCATCAACAAGCTGGACGTGAATGCCGTCGAGAAGATGGCTGATCTGCTGGCCGACGTCAAAGAGGCCGGAGGCCGGATATTCTTCCTTGGCGTTGGCGGCAGTGCAGGCAACTGCGGACACGCCGTGAATGATTTCCGCAAGATCGTGGGCATCGAATCTTATGCGCCCACCGATAACGTCTCCGAGCTGACCGCACGAACAAACGACGAAGGCTGGGCGACCATTTTTGCTGAGTGGCTGAAGATCAGCAAACTCACTTCCAAAGACATGCTGTTCATCTTTTCGGTAGGCGGCGGCAATCTCGAAAAAAACATCAGCCCCAATCTGGTGGAAGCGCTCAAATACGGCAAACAAGTCGGCAGCAAGATTGTAGGCGTCGTTGGTCGCGATGGCGGCTACACCGCGCAAGTGGCGGACGCCTGCGTGATCATCCCGACAGTCAACCCGGAGAACGTCACGCCGCATTCCGAGGCCTTCCAGGGCGTGGTGTGGCACTTGCTGGTATCGCACCCCAAGCTCAAGGCCAAGCAGACGAAATGGGAATCGGCGACCAACGTCGCCCTAGCGAAGTAATTACCCGTTACCGGCGCCGCCGCAGATGGGCAGGGCAGTCTTCCTCGACAGGGACGGAGTGATCAATCGCGCGATCGTGCGCGAGGGTAAACCTTACCCGCCCAAAGACCTGAGCGAGCTGGAAATCATCGCCGGTGTGCCAGAGGCCCTGGCTGCATTGAAACAGGCCGACTACGTCCTGATCGTCGTGACCAACCAGCCTGACGTGGCGCGCGGCACCGTAGCGAAGGATGTCGTGGAAGGCATCAATCAGCACCTGAAAGAGCGCCTGCCACTCGACGAATTCCGCACCTGCTATCACGACGATCACGAGCACTGCGACTGCAGAAAACCCGCGCCCGGTGCCTTACTGGCCGCCGCCGCCGAGCATGGAATTGATCTTCAGGCCAGCTACATGGTGGGCGATCGCTGGCGCGACGTGGAAGCCGGACAGAGGGCGGGCTGCAAGACCATATTTATCGATTACGGATATTCAGAAAAACAACCAGCGCAGGTGGACTTCCGCGTCCATTCGCTCAAAGAAGCTGCGCTGGCCATACTGGGAGAAAAGCTGTGAAAAAAATAGAAGACCTCAACGTCAAGATCTTTGCCGATGGCGCAGAAAAAGCCGGCATGCTGGAAATGGCCGCGAAGCCTTACATCAAAGGCCTGACCACCAATCCCACGCTAATGAAAAAGGCAGGCATTACTGATTACAAGGCCTTTTGCAAAGACATTCTCACTGAGATCAAGACCAAGCCCTTGTCGTTTGAAGTCTTTACCGACGAGTTTGACGACATGGAGCGTCAGGCGATGGAGATCGCCAGCTGGGGCGACAACGTATACGTGAAGATCCCGATTACGAACACCAGACAGCAGCCTTGCTACCCGCTGGTAAAAAAGCTGGCGCAGAAAAAAGTGAAGATGAACGTCACGGCGATTATGACGTTGGCGCAGGTGCGCGATGTGGTGGCTTCCCTCGATCCAAATGTACCGAGCTACGTCTCAGTATTTGCAGGCCGTATTGCAGACACCGGCCTTGATCCGGTGCCGCTGATGGCTGCGGCTGTGGAGATGCTCAAGCCGGCGCCTGCTGCTGAATTAATCTGGGCCAGCCCGCGTGAGCTACTGAATATCTTCCAGGCAGATGCGGTCGGGTGTCAGGTGATTACTGTGACTAATGATGTGCTGAAGAAGCTGGAGTTGGTGGGTTATGACCTTGATCAGTACTCTTTGGATACGGTGAAAATGTTTTTTAAGGATGCTACCTCCGCTGGATTTTCCATATAAGCAGTGAAGGTGATAGCTTGTATCGGGAACTGAACTTTGAATACAAATAAAAAATGTGCCTGTATAACCGGCCTCTGGTTCAATTTGGCGAACTAATACGAAAGGCATGCTCGATAAATTGCTTAGATAAAAAGTATTCAAAAGGAAGCACAAGTTAAAACATGCGCAAAACTGACATAATATAAATATAGATATTAGGGCTGAAAAATCAACACATATGGAAATAATGCTTAAACTGAAGATTGCGGAAAAAACTAAAGTATTTATGGCGTTTGCTATTGATTGAGTCTGGAGGCTGGGGCGAAAATTTTTGTGATATTCATTCAAAACTAAATCAATTACTCTATGGCGGTAATTTTTAGTTGGGCGCGTGTGAGAGTATCTTTCTGTTCTTAAATTTTTGCCTTAAACCTTACAAAGTTGTCGCCGCGTGTTTTTCCTGCTTAGGTCAAACGAGTAACTCCGCGCCAATCAGGTTATGGAAGTTTAGAATTAAATTGCTTGGGTGAATTTAAAATATAAACCGGCCCGCTTTCAAATCGATGATGGAGGAACATTGTTTTGCAGCTAATAAATGTAATGTTGGAATAAGTTGGCTAGATGTAATGATCGCCAAAGAGGCGCTTAAGAAATACTGTTGCCAGCGAAATCAGCAACCTTTGCTGGACGATTGCAAGGATCCTAATACGTCAATTAGCAGTGTCGTCCATAGCCCATATAAGTTGAATTGAAAAAGCTAGATACTGTAGCTACGCTATAGTAAAGGCTGTTACTCAGAAATCAGATGAACGCGTCATTGCTCATAAAAATAGTAGATTTCTCTGCCGCAATCTTTTCATTTGTATTGGCTAAGTCTGTTTTTGCCAAAGATGCTGCAGCACTGGATTCAGTTGAAATCAACATTGTAGGGACGGTCTTGTCGGCAAGCTTTTTATTTTTTTCGGTAATTTTCGGTTCATACAAAATGCCGCCTGCAAAGTTCGATAATCGCGGCGCTCTTTTGCAGATAAAAATATTTATATGGGGATTAATTGCGACTAGTTTGTTAACGTTTATCGTCTTTAAAGAAGTTAATCTTCTAGTCCTTTTGACTTCTTCACTTTCGTTTTTGGCTTTGTCTTTTTCTATCCGCACTTTGCTAAGTGTTCAAAACGAGAGGGCGATGAAAGTAGATCAGCAGAACTTTCGTGTTTCATCAGTGAATGTCTTAGTTTACGGCGCCGGAGAGGCGGGGCAGCAAATTGCTGCGCAATGTGCTGCGGATCCCAGATATCGCTTAAAAGGGTATCTAGACGACGATAAAAATTTACATGGAAAAACTATAGAGGGAGTTGCAATCTATAATCCTCAGAAATTGAGCGCCATAAGAAGAGAACTGTTAATTGACGAGATATTTGTCGCCATTCCATCAGCGAATCCCAAAAGATATAAGGAAATAATTAATTTCCTGTCGAGTTTTAAATTGAAACTAAAGACGCTTCCTAGCTTGGTAAACATTACCTCGAATCAGGTAGGTCTTCAAGACATCACAGACATAAAAGTTGAAGATGTTTTGCTTCGGGAGCCGGTTACCACCGATAAAGCTCTAATGGGGCAAAAAATTGAAGGAAAAATTGTAATGGTGACTGGTGCTGCAGGAAGTATAGGCAGCGAGCTTTGTAGAATTATTGTAGATGAAAAACCAAGCCAACTGCTTTTTCTGGACTTCAATGAGTATGGTCTATACAAGATTCACGGTGAGTTGGTTGAATTGACACAAAGAGCGGGAGCGGATAATTGTGAAGTGACGCCACTTTTGCTGTCAGTAACTGACGAAAATGCGATCAATCAATGCTTCCAAACTTTTCGACCTGAAATCGTGTTTCATGCGGCTGCTTACAAACATGTGTCCTTTGTAGAAGAAAATTTGTGCTCTGGACTAAAGAATAATATTTGGGGAACCTATTATGTCGCTGCAGCGGCTTTAAAATTTCAGGTTTCGGATTTTATACTTGTAAGCACCGATAAGGCCGTAAGGCCAACCAGCGTAATGGGCGCGAGCAAGAGAGTTTGCGAACTAATTGTGCAGGGTATGGCAGAACGGCCAGTTGCAAGCGAAAACAAACGACGCACCTGTTTTTCGATCGTTAGATTTGGGAACGTACTAGGCTCGTCAGGATCCGTAGTGCCGCTTTTTATGGAAAGACTAAAGCAACAGAAGCCTCTGCCAGTGAGGCATCGCGAGGTAACGCGTTATTTTATGACAATAAAAGAGGCCGCACAGCTCGTATTGTCTGCGAGCGCATTGGCGACCGGAGGCGAGGTTTTCGTTCTGGATATGGGGGAGCCAATAAAAATATACGAATTGGCTAAAAAAATGATCGAGCTACATGGGTTAGATCTAAAAACGGAGGACAACCCTCACGGGACTGCAGAAATAGAAATCACAGGGCTCTTGCCTGGCGAAAAATTGTATGAGGAGTTACTGATAGGCGGCTCTCCTGTGCCAACCTCTCATCCAAAAATACTAAGAGCGAACGAACAGTACATTGGCTTGGCAGAACTTGAACATCAGTTGGAAAAAATGCGCCGACTGATTGTTGAATTTGATGCGCCAAATATTTACAAAGAATTAAAGCGATTGATACCAGAATTCGCACCTGAAAAGCAGCCCATTGATCATTTGCACAAAAAAAAACAGTTAAACGAGCTTATTAGCTTCGAATAAATGCGGATAAAGTGAGGCCTATGAGATATATAAAACCAAAACGTATTCTTGTCACTGGAGGCGCTGGCTTTTTGGGGTCACATTTATGCGAACGTTTACTACAGGAAAAGCATGAGGTGCTCTGCGTCGATAACCTTTTTACCGGAGCAAAAAGGAATATCGAGCATCTTCAGCAAAATCCAAATTTTGAATTTCTGCGGCACGACATTACTTTTCCATTATTTGTAGAGGTCGACCAAATATATAACCTTGCTTGTCCGGCCAGCCCAATCCACTATCAGTTCGATCCTGTCCAAACAACTAAAACCAGCGTTTTGGGCGCGATAAACATGCTTGGCCTTGCGAAAAGAACGAAAGCTCGGATATTACAAGCTTCTACGAGCGAAGTTTACGGAGATCCAGAAATACATCCTCAAAGCGAAGCATATTGGGGGCGAGTAAATCCAATAGGCGTTCGTTCTTGTTACGATGAAGGAAAGCGTTGTGCCGAAACATTGTTTTTTGATTATTTTAGGCAACATCGAGTTGAAATAAAGGTTGCGCGAATTTTTAATACGTATGGACCTAGAATGCATCCTAATGATGGTAGGGTAGTAAGTAACTTTATAGTTCAAGCGCTCTTAAACCAACCGCTGACTATTTACGGTGATGGAACTCAGACAAGAAGCTTCTGCTTTTTCGAAGATCTAATAGAAGGTCTAATTACGCTAATGAACTCAGAGGCCGATCATATAGGGCCGTTTAACCTTGGAAATCCCGAAGAGTTCACGATGCTGGAATTGGCGACCGCAGTGCTGAAGTTGACTGGCAGCAGATCACAGATACAGTTCATGCCTCTGCCACTCGATGATCCCAAGCAGCGGAAGCCAGACATATACGCAGCATTGAGTGCCTTGAAATGGGCGCCAAAGACAAGTTTGGAAAGCGGTTTAAAGCAGACAATCAACTATTTTAAATGCCTACTTTTTTCTGGTGCGCAGACAATGGATCATGCCCACCGTCACAGCTAATGTTGCTTAGCAAACCGGCTAGCGGACAAAAATTACAATGGAAAGGGAGTTCGCTTCACTCGTTTCCATATCGATTTGGCCGTTATTTATTCATGGGGCAAGCGTCAAAAGGCAACTAATGCTAAATCCTACCGAAGATCGAGAAACTCGTCAGCAAGTGCGTGTTAACCTGAAATAGGTGGCAACAATTAACACACTATTTCGAGTGGATTCCACGGCGTCTTAAAATAATAGAAGAGAATTAGAGGAGCTCGTCAAAAAGTGTTTATCTATGAATTAACACTCTAGGACCTCGATCCGTCATTATACTTTCCGTCATCAAATGGGGTGCGACGATGGATGAGTTCAGTCTTCAGGGACCAATCAAAAAAACGATTAGTGGGGTGCAAAGAAGAAAGCGCTGAACCCGTTAGAAGAAGCGAATCGCGATCAAACGAAAGACTCAGCTAGACCAACCGGTCTAAACAGCAGATTTGCACACCGTGTGAGCGGTAAGCATATTTTCCTGTGGCGAGAAGTCTGCCTGAAAGCCTCGCTGATCGCCACGCCCCGAACAGGTTGGTGCCGGATAAGACTTGGAGAGCACTAACGCGCGGCTACCAGTAGGAAGGAACGCAGGGACAAAAGACAATCGAGAAAAACTCAACGAAGTAAAGAACTTCACTAAAGCAAATACGTGGGTTTCGCGCTCGCATCCATTGGCGGGCAAGAAATAATAGCTGAGTGCGAAACCCACAGTAAGCCGCATGACCGCACATTACAACGGCTGGATTGCCCAAACGGCTGACCTGAGCGGCGAAGAGTGCAACCACATCTCTATGAGCAAGAAACGCTGGCTACAATCATGGGGAAAGCAAGAATTAACGCTGGTCACTAGAAAGACGCGTATCGGCGTTAATGCGACACATCGGCCGAAAATTCAACCAATAGCGAATTTACTGAATCCTGCAAGAGTGCCGGCTGACCTTGCAAGGACGTAGTGAGACAACAATTTTCCGTTGGAGTAACTATTGCCGAAGTGCGTTTAACGACATACATGTGCGCTAATGTTCGGATCAGTTCTAGCTCATTTGTCTTAAAAAGGAGCGGGAATAGAAAGCGATTATGGTAGACGGCCCTGACCGGAAGCCAAGCTGCGGGAAGGCGAAACAATGGGGAATCTAGTGCGCGCCTTAATGATGCAAGCCTTCGCAAAGCAGCTCGTCGCAAATGCTGGTGTAACTATAAAAGTAAGCCCTACCACAAAATAAAAGCTCGAATACAGACGTGAATACGCCGTGGTTTGATTAAAAGCTAGATTGAGACACAGCGAAGATCTATATGCGAAATATCCAAACCAGATAAGACGAATCAGGCTTTACTCGCCAGAACACTAGATTAAACCGGCTCAGCGTATTGCCAGTAAGCGCGCATAGGCATGCGGAGAAAAGCTGGATCCTTGGAAACAAAAAATACAATGCATCCGATTGATGGATTTGAGCCATTACACTCATGAAGCCTAAAAAACATGGAATCGGCAAAGTCAATTTTCCAAGCTTAAAGGGAAGGGGATGCAACAGCCTAGCGTATCAAAAAAATTTATAACAGTACTGCGGAGTTCTACCTCGCCGCTAAAGCCAAAAAAGTCCAAAGATTGCCAACGGAAATCCAAAAAATAAGCAAACTGGAGTCGTGCAGCATACCAATGAAAATCGCGGACTAGTGTACGACCAATACAAACCAAAGTATTTATTTGCAAACACGTGCTGCAAGAGAAAAAAGGTCGCGCAGAAGTATGGACTCACATAAAACAAAAGTTGAAAATGTAATTTCGGTGTGTACTCTGAAAGACATTTACTCTTGGATGTACGCCTCAAATTATCTCAAACGCTTCATTGACGCTATTGAATACCATTTAATAATTCCTGAAAAATTCGCTAGAGAATTTGAAATGGTAACGCCCAAAGAGGTAACAATTCATTATGAGGAAAGGTTTGCACCTGAACTCTCGTTGGCGAATATCAAAGCTGCTATGCCAGAGAAAAATAAAGTGCGAGCAGGCTGGTATTACCAACAACTTTTGAAAATTAAAGCTCTCGCGGAATTAGGAAAGGGTGATAGCTCGGTAAATGTTATTTGGGATGCAGATACTGTCCCGTATCAGACATTAAGATTTGTAGCCAATGACCAGCTCGTATATTACATAGGCACCGAACACCACATACCATACTTCGAAACAATAAAAAAACTAATAAATAAGCAAAAGATTACGAATTTCAGCTTCATATCGCAATGCTTTCCCGCACGAAAATGGTGGGTAAAAGAATTTCTCGCCGAGATTGAGCAGATTCATCACAAAGAATGGCATTTAGCGATCTTGGACTCAATTGACCTAGGCGAAGGATCTGGCTTTAGCGAATACGAAACACTAGGGACATACTTCGCGCATAGATTTCAAAGCGAAATGTTGGTCTCCACGGGGCGGTGGGAAAGATCTGGATACAAAGTAGCAAGTCTCAAAGACTTGAAAAACTACTTGAAACAATGCGATGGGACGATTCTGTATGCGGCGTACGAGACATGGGATCCAGATTTGATTCAAATGACCGCAAATGCAAGATCACGTCTAAACAAAAAGTTACATGAGGTGTTGATCTCAAAAAAATGGTCGGTGATCAAGTGTATGCCAGATAACGAGGGTCGATCCGAAGTGTCAATCATCGAAGCCTTAATTCGAAAAGGCGGCAATCACGACTACGTCGAGATTAATTCCGATCGAGAAATATTGGAAGTAAAGGGTTTTACAAAATTAGCACTGGGAAAAACTTCGAAAAAACCCGGCGTGACGGAGATGGACTGCTGGTTGCGAGAAAATCATGAACAGCAAACTGACCCAAGCGATATCGGAAGTGTTGAGTGGTCCTTCCGCGAGGCGAAGCACACTAAAAAGCCGCTTGAAAAAAACGGGCTCTTCTTGAGGGCAAACGCGCTAAAAAAAATAATTTGTGGGCTGCACGAATCTTGGAGTAGTGGGGAGGATGAGTGCTCTAAACTACACAAAAAATATCTCTACCTTGAGGATTTGAAAAATGAAACTTGCATACAGATTTTCGAAATGATTGATTGGCGCCAGCCTCCTGAAATAATAGAAATAGCAAAAGATGGAGCTGGCGTGCAAGAATTCCTAGCTTCTCTTCAATTTGATGGAATTGTTCTGCCCCAAGATCGATATGTATATGTATGTCGCGATCTTTTGAATAATGAGTAACAATCTAACGCCTCTTCAAGGGCACATCGCTATCTTCGAACTTAAGAAGTATCGGGTTACGAACTTAGAGAAGTCAGCATCCTAGGTATGAGAAATAACGCGGTCAAAAAATAAGTGAATAAGTTTCATTTCTATTGCGTTGGAGTCAGTCGTAAATGAGTCAATTGAATCTAGTTTATGTGCATAGTGGGAAATCTCCTGTTCCGAAATGTATGATCGATTCGGTGCTGATTTCCAGTCGAATTGCCGCCCGATCCAAAATATATTGCTTAGTAGACGACGAATATAAAGAGCCCCTATATCAAGCACTTAAACTGTCACTTGGCGAGAAAACCGCGCAAATAATATTAGTTTCTGTGGAGCACTTACCAAGACGGCATTCGAAAACTTTTGAAAAAGAATCGAAAAGCAATCGCGAGTTCCGAGCGGGTTTCTGGTACGCAACTTCAAACAGGTTCATGCTAATAGCCGACCTAATGAAAACCCTAAATCTTGAAAATTGCTTGCATGTAGAAAATGATGTTGTGCTTTATTTTGATCCGCAGGAGAAGCTAACCGAATTTAGAAATCACGGTCGCTTTGCAGTTCCGTTTGACCGAAATCGAGCAATACCAGGACTGGTGTGGTACAGAGATGCGGAAATCGCATCGGAGTTTGCAGAATACTTGGCAGAGCGATCAGAAGAGCCGGATTTCGATGTACTTCGTAAGTTTTGTGATACCAACCCCGAAAGAGCAAAACCGCTGCCAACGATTCCTCGAGTGTATGCTGCCGCCCGGGGATTAGATCAAGCCGCATACTGTTTAGGATATGAGGAATTTGGTGGGATTTTTGATGCGGCTGCGCTTGGCCAGTATTTGGGCGGAATCGACTGGAAAAACAATCAACAGAACACAAGATTCTTTGAAAATGAGAGTAGTGACTTGAAGGCAGAAGAGCTATGCATAACATGGGGGAAAAACTTACATCACAGATTTCCGGTTACAAATTTCAGCAACGATTGCGTTCGAATACTCTCATTGCACGCACATTCGAAAGATTGCTTGGGAGTCTCGCCATTTAATACCGGGGCACCTAAAGCTACTGACGAGATCATCACTGGAGAGCGGCTGCAGTCGATGGCGTCGCTAACCGTAAGTTCTGAAAACGTTACATCATTCCATGGAAGAGCCAATATCAGTACACCGATCCTACTGGAAGTCCCGTCAGCCCAATTCCGAATCAACGACAAACATCTTTCGACAGAAAAAGAACCACCAATTGAAGCTGTTGAAGCATGCCAACGAGCTACGAAAATATTTGTATATACACACCTTATTGAATATTTCAAAAAATATATAGCGCCGAGATTAGCCTCGCCATTCATTCTTATCACGCATAACTCAGATCATGCAGTAACCCTTAACGATCTTGATTTACTAAATCACGCCTTCCTGGAGGTTTGGTTTGCACAAAACGTCGAAGTAAATCACACGAAACTCCGGGCCTTACCCATCGGCCTTCAAAATCGGCAATGGGGGTTGCACAGATTAGACGCTCTGAAAGCAGCGAGTGAAAATTACATAAAAACTAAAAATATATATGTAAACTTCGATCCGTTAACCCATCCTTCCCGCCGAACCATTCAATCTGCGCTTCAGGATATCAAAGGCATAACCATAAGTAGTCCGAACTTAGAATATGAGAAATACCTATATGAGCTATCGATGCATAAATTTTGCGTGTGCCCTAGAGGGAACGGAATCGACACGCATAGATTTTGGGAGTGCCAATATGTAGACACAATTCCGATTATTTTAAAAAACGATTGGACACCAGCGTACTCAGGGTTGCCGGTGCTAATTTTGAACGACTGGCGAGACTTAACTCAGATCGACTTAAGGAAGGCTTATCTAACAATTGCCGCTACTTACTTCGATCGATTTTCCTTAAAACTACGATCCTATGAAGAAGAGATACTCGCTAGAGAAAAAAAAAGGTAAAAAGCACATCAAGCCTCATGGCGGCATCGTGACCGGATTTTTTTGAAAATACACACAGAAAATGCCCGAAAATTAAAAATTAGATAAAAGGGCGGCGAAAAAACTAGTTCGACCTAAAGATTCGATAAATTATCGAAAGGCGAAGAAAAAGCGATAATCTGAGGGGCCTGAGAATTCAAGTTAAATTGGAATGCAATGCTCACCAAGCGGAAAAGTCGGGTGCGACAATAAAATTAAATGACGATAAATTGCCGCACATTTCGCCGGCACAATCTCATAGGCTATATAAATATAGTATCCTTTATAAAAAAACGAATTTCACAAGGGACTGCTGCAAGGCAAGAGGGAGAAATATAAGAAATCAAAACAATTTGAGTGAATTATGTCTAACACGAAGACGTGCAATAGTTATCAAAACCCAAAGGCTCTGACAAGCCACAATATTTCTGTGGCTAAAAAACGAAGAAGCTCGCTTCGACGCAAAACCAGAAAACGACAAAGTAAATACGGCAGGTAGCAAAAACGACTCAAGCATCAGAAGTGGAACATGCTTGTTGCAGAAATAGAGAAAGGCTATTGGGTGAGCATCTAAAAGCCAAAAAGATTCAAAGCTACGGAAGAATATTCGAAAGAGTCGGAGTAAACGAGATGAAAGAAAAGACGGCGCGGACAGAATGCCGCCATTGCGGAGAATCACTCGGGCATGCTTTTTTGGACTTAAAGAATGCGCCTCCTTCTAACAATTATCTTCGGCCGGAACAGCTTAATGAGCCCGAAGTATATTATCCACTGCGCGTATTTGTATGTAAGAAGTGCTGGTTAGTGCAAATAGATGACCACCGCATCCCCACTGATTTATTCTCACCTGAATACGCCTATTTTTCGGGCGTATCCAAAACTTGGGTTGCTCACACAAAAAATTATGCCGAAGATATGTCGCAGAGGATGTCTCTGACGAAACATAGCTTCGTGGTTGAGCTAGCATCGAATGATGGAACTTTATTGAAACATTTCAATGAGAAGGGGATTCGCATACTTGGCATAGAGCCAACGGATAGCACTGCATCTGCAGCGGAGCGCAACGGCGTTCCGACCGTAAAAAAATTTTTTAATACGGAAACTGCTGATTACGTAACAGCATTGTACGGCCAAGCAGACCTAATATGTGCGAACAACGTATACGCACATGTTCCGGACATAAACGGTTTTACGAAGGGGATTAAAAAGCTTTTAAGCAGCGAAGGACTCGTAACCGTAGAGTTTCCTCATTTACTAAATACCATCAATCATATACAGTTTGACACCATCTATCACGAGCACTACTCTTATTTGTCTCTGATTGCAGTAAACGCGATATTCGAAAGCCAAGGGTTGAGAATATTTGATGTTGAAGAAGTCTCAACCCATGGAGGAAGCTTGAGAGTATTTGGCTGCCACGTGGAAGATGAGAGAGAAACAAAAAATTCAGTAATAGACTTAATAAATAAAGAAATAAATTATGGATTGAATTCTGATGCAACTTACGCGCGCTATCAAAAAAGCGTTGATAAGATAAAAAACGAGTTTTTAACATTTTTAATTGAGCAAAAAAGTAAAAACAAAGTTGTGATTGGATATGGGGCCGCAGCGAAAGGTAATACAATTCTTAATTACTGTGGAATTACGAAAGATTTGATTTCGGTAATTTGCGATGCTGCGCCGTCGAAGCAGGAAAAATATACTCCAGGCTCGCATATCCCAATCGTTCATCCGAAATTCATCAAAGAGATGCGGCCCGATTGGATAGTAATATTTCCTTGGAATATTGCCGAAGAAATCAAGTATCAAGAGCAGGAAGTCTATTCGTGGGGTGGTAGATTTTTAACCGTAATTCCAACGCTACAAATTCAATAAGAGATGAAGGCAATCATTTTCGCCGGTGGGCTTGGTACGCGAATAAGCGAGGAATCCCAGCACCGTCCAAAGCCGATGGTGGAAATCGGCGGAAAGCCAATTTTGTGGCACATAATGAAAATTTATTCATCGTATGGAATAGATGATTTCGTAATCTGCCTTGGATATAAAGGGTATCTAATTAAAGAATATTTCTGTAATTATTTCCTACACACAGCCGACGTAACTGTCGATGTTGCAAAAAATCAAATCACTGTTCACAACCAATTTTCAGAAAATTGGAGAATAAGTTTAGTCGACACTGGCGAGGTAACAATGACGGGTGGGCGATTAAAAAGAATCGCTCCTTATCTGGACGAAAGTCCATTTTGCCTGACCTATGGGGATGGTGTCGCGAATGTCGATTTGAATAAACTGATTAACGCGCACAAAAACTCGGGAAGTCTAGCGACGGTGACCGCAGTGCAGCCGCCAGGCCGATTCGGCGCTTTGGAAATACGTGGTGACAAGGTCGTAAATTTTCAAGAAAAGCCAGATGGCGACGGTGGTTGGATAAACGGAGGATTCTTTGTTCTTGAGCCGGGGGTTCTTGACTATATTAGCGGTGATGACACAATTTGGGAGCAAGCGCCTCTCCAAGCGATTGCATCAGAAAAAAAATTAAGTGCATATTTCCATCATGGTTTTTGGCATGCCTTAGATACATTGCGGGATAAAAACACGCTTGAGAAAATGTGGGCTTCAGGCGATGCACCATGGAAAGTTTGGTAAAAATGTTTTCAGACATCTATAGAGGTAAGCGCGTACTGGTAACGGGACATACGGGCTTCAAGGGAGCATGGCTCACGCTATGGTTGGAACACTTGGGGGCAAAAGTTTTCGGAATATCGCTCCCTGATGGGGCGACGCGATCGCACTTATCTGAGCTTTATCTAAACGTGGAATCCCAGTTTTTGGACATAAGGGATGAGCAACGATTAACTAAGGCAATAAAAAACATTCAGCCAGATGTGATATTTCATTTGGCCGCATTTGCCACAGTTGTCGATTCTTATAGTCAGCCACTTGATGTTTTCAGCACGAATATTATTGGTTCTGCAAATGTACTAGAGGCTTGCAGGTCGGTGGACCAAATCCAAGCGATAGTAATGGTCACGACGGACAAATGCTATGAGAATAAGAACTGGTTATGGGGGTATAGAGAAGATGATCGACTGGGTGGCATTGACCCATACAGCGCATCCAAGGCAAGTGCAGAGCTCGTGATCAATTCTTACAGAAAGTCATTTTTTAAAAGCGACTGTCATCCACTAATAGCGACCGCAAGAGCTGGAAATGTAATCGGCGGAGGTGATTGGACCAAAGGTAGATTAGTTCCGGATCTAATCAATGCAATAAAGAGTAACCAACCAATCCAACTACGATCCGCTACCGCGACAAGGCCATGGCAACATGTCCTAGACTGCTTGTGCGGGTATCTTTTGCTTGGCAAGAAATTACTGGAGCGCGAAACCTCAGCAGCAACCGCGTGGAATTTTGGTCCCGGCTCGACATCGAACGTGCCTGTACTCAAAGTATTGAAGAAATTTGAAAGGCACTTCCAAACCTTGAGGTATCAAAGGAATACGGAAAGTGAACTGAGAGAGGCGGAGCTACTGTATCTTGACAGTGCGAAAGCGAACGCCTTACTCGGATGGATGCCGGTTTGGGATCTTGATCGAAGTATAGACGAAACCGCCGCTTGGTATAAAGAGTGGCTGGTCAAAGGAACTGCTATTACGAAAACCCAGCTTTTGCAGTATGTGGAAGAGGCGAAAACCAAATATACCGAGCCGACAAACCATTAAATTCTAGAAAAACACGGATCGCGTACACTGTTTCTGTCCAAAAACAACTCAAATTTAAGGATGGAATGCTACAACTTGAGCAGTCTGAATATAAAAACAATATTTATAAGGCGTACTACCACAAGTAGATCAAACTGAATGAGTTTCACTCCCCTCGCGGCTGGAAAATAACACCATGTCACCGCAATGATAAGGGATCATAGAAACAGAAATGTCGGAGAACTGATAATCCCTGTTGCTGGAGGCATGCATTGTGGAATGAATGAATAAGACGGCTGCACCGCAACAACTTAATAAAGTTCGAAAGGGGGGTGATGCACAATGGCTCACAAATGAGTTGGATGCAGAATTAAGAACAAAGAATATTTAGCCTGCAAAGAAAAATAAAAATAAATGCTGAATGATAAATATCCGAAACGAGCGCGGCGAGGTAATGCAAAACAATCAATTCCATTGCCCAGAGATAAAATCGATTAACTAGGAATATATAATTAAAAAAATACTGAACAAAAACAGACACATCCACTTCAAAAATATAAATCTAATACGCATCCGAAGATCGACTTGTTTTGCGCAGAAATTTGGGGTGTCGTTCGATATGCCGAAAAAGTGGTAAATACGAATGCGCAACCAAAAACAATGTAACTCAAAAGAATGAAATTCACATCTGCTAGACCCGAGGATTGGGCGAAAACCGCCGGCTATGAACTGGTCCCAATTGAGTACAAAAGAGAGAACAACATAATACTGGGTCACTCTGAATTTCCAGTGTACCAAAAAGCATTAAAAATTGCTGCTACAGAGATTGATTTGCAACCATGCTTGATCCGTGCGAAAGATATGCAGCTTTTGATTGTCAACGGAGAAGCCCAATCACACAATTACAAATATATTCTGATATCGAGAGAAAATCAGATTCTGGTTGACGGGCAGATTCATCAAAATATTTGGCTTCCAATGCTTGGCGGATTCGACGTCGCAGGAGACGATGATATCTATTTTGATCAAAGGCTGATTGAAAAAAAAGTATTACTAAATGATACAGCTAAGACAATATTTGTGGGAGGGCAAACGCACTTTGGGCATTGGCTTGTAGATCATCTAGCTACAGTAATCTTTTGCGAACGGTACTTGTCACCCTACATTTCTGGATACAAGTATTCGGGACCAGCTCTCAATAACTTCCAAGTTGACACACTTCGACAAGCACGAATAGGTCATCCTTTCGAGCAGCATTCGATTGGAAGCACACGCTACACTCTCTTAACAGTTAAGGAATTATTTTTAGTATGCAATCTTTCGATTTTCTTAAAGTATGAATTACTCAAGCAAAGTTTGACTAGCAGTGACTTAGGTATTGGCATTACAAGCGCTGATGAAATAAGTAGTAGAAGAAGAATATATCTTGAGCGAGGGGTTATTCGAAGTGCTCGTCGACTTGCAAATGAATTAGAGCTCATACAGCTATTGAAGAAATACGATTTCGACGTAATCAAACCACATGAGTTAACCACAGCCGAAAAAAAGCATGTTTTATCAAAATACGACCTATTTTTAAGTCCCCCAGGAGCACCTTACTTTAACTTTAATGTATTTGCAAAAAAAAATGCAAGTTTAGTATACCTGTGCCACGAAACCGTCTTAGGAGATACTGAATCCGGTGTGTTCGGACACGCACTATACCAAGTGCCGGATTTGTACAGAACAAGCATAGTTAAAACAACTCAGGTCGGCGGTCAGCCAGGAGGCGCCCCAAATGTAGATTTGCCTTGCGTCGCTGACTTGGCCGAAATAGAACATAGAATACGTCAATTGATAGGCTGAGTAGATACTGAAAGCAGTCAAGTTATAATCAATTTAACCCAAATATTCGGTGGGTAAAAGACTGATGAGCAGATGAAACACAAAAAGCTCGAAATAAGCGCAGTTAACTATTAGATTTGAGCGCGCAGAGAATCGGCCTGCTTTCGCATATAAGCCACGAAACACATGTGCATCAGCAAAGTGAATTAAGTAATCCCTCAAAAGAATGCAGCGCCTCTAGTGTAAAAAGCGCGCTCGCGATGAGTACTCCGTGCTGTCGCAAATTAAACTGCGCGTCAAAGAAAAAAACGTGAAAGCATGACAAATCTCAAATGAGAATGTATCGCTGAACGTTTAAATTCGGGAAGCGAAAAAAGTAGCTATGACTTAAAAGGTATATTCAATGAAATGGATTTTTGCGTTAAACCAGTCTGTAGCAGAAATTAGGGGTGAAAATTACGAACTGCTTGCAAAGGTCGCTGTATTGTCGGCCCGAAAAAACGCGCCTCGTCTTGAGCCAATCATGATCTACAACGGGGTTGAGGACAGGTTTTCAGCGGAAATGAAAAAATTAGGCGTGAAGGTTATTTTGCATCGCTTGTCATTCCAAGACGCCGTGGAGACCGCCGATAGGCGTACTTACACATGGAAACACACAGCGAAGGGCGCATTTTTACGACTGGACATACCAGAATTGATCAGTGGCGATGAAACAATTTTGTATACGGACTGCGACGTGATGTTTCTCTCAGACCCAACGATTTTTGAACTGAAGACGAATTTCTTCGCGGTCGCACCTGAATTTTCCGTTACTGATTACCTGAATATAAACACTGGGGCTATGGTTTTGAATTTGGGCGCAGCGCGGAAAAGCTTCGTTGAGCTAAAAGCTTGGACGCTATCAAACATACAGACCGTCGAAGATTTTGACCAGGGTGCGATCAAAACATTTTATAAAGGAAAATGGGACAAGCTTTCCCCGCTATTCAATTGGAAGCCGTACTGGGGGGCTAATCCAAGCGCTGTGATCGTACATTTTCATGGGCCGAAGCCGTTAGCATTTGACCCTCTTACACTCCAACCTAAATTTGCAGAGGGGATTTTGAAGAAGTTATACGATGCAAGCCCGCAAGCCTATAGTCAATATTTAAAAACGTGGATAGAACATTATCATAACCATCTGATAAACCACTCATAAATGAAAACAATAACCCAAAAAACGATTATTCTGTTGTCATAGACAATCCAAAAAAAGCTTCGCTAGGAGTACGTAGCGATTCGTTTGAGCGAAGATAAAAAACTGTGGATTTTGTGTTCAACTAAAAAATATCAGAAAGCTTCAACCTCAGGAATGTAACGCACTGTAGAAATGAATCTGGGCGAAGTGATTCTCTAAAAATGTATAAAATGGGAGAAATTGATAATACTGAAAACGTTTAGGAATGAAAAAAGTGCACCCGAGTCATCGATAAGTTATCGCACGAAAGCCGTTATATGTACTTAACGTAGATCCGTAAATATCAGCAAGGCACAAGACACCTGTCGCCATCGTTTAAAGGGATAAGAAGAAGTATCTTTCGCTAGTTTGGTGAAATTATTATTGAAAATCTGTCGGTGCCCGCGATAAGGGACAGCATTCATAATTTCATATCAATGTTGGTAAGACGCAATTACACCTAAACATGCAAGCTCGACAAGTGAGAGTTTGTTCGGGCGAAACCGCATAGGAGTACGAAAAGGCAGACTCACTTTGTAATCCGCAAGATAAACCTAAGCACTGCTCATACGAGTAGTGAAAACCCGAAGATGGGGGATTAGGTTGCGAACTATTAATGAATACAGAAACCGCGCGCTCAAAATCCGCTTGCATAAGAATTCAACAAGTCATTACAAAGCGAAGAAAGCAAGACACGTAGCGAAACAAAAAACAAATCAATATCGCTAAACGCTTGAATTAGCATTCAACTATACCGTTCTGGAAATCTCACGAACCATACGAAGTGTGAAGCTAGGGCTAAACCTAAAGCGAATAGCTGGTGCTTCGAATTAGATGGCACTTAAAATTAGTTTTTTTAAGACGCGGCAAAATAATGAAAATTTATTGCATTGGCCACAAAGAGCCGCAATATCTGCTCCCTAGTGGCTCGATCATAGTTACTCCAAATGATCTCAAAGTAAAAGATCAATTGCTTGTGCCAGACGACTACTGGGGAGCGGAATTTGACGGCAAGGTGCTTTCTGAATATTTACAACTCTTCGTCCTTGCGTCCTATCTGGTAACACAAGAAACTGGTTCCGAATCAATCTTATTTTGCCAGTACAGAAAATTTCTGTCACTTCGAACACCAGCGAAAAGGAGTATTAATAACCCTTATTCTTTTGTAGTTGGAAGTGATGAGGCAACCGAATATTTTCCAACGGACAACGAGCTATCAGCATTATCATCCAAAAATTTATTCGGTCCTTGCATAAAGCTGAATAGATCTCTTTCATCAAATTATTCTGATTGTCACCTAGTGGAAGACTTTATCGCTTTTACTCACGCAATGAGGGACTCTGGTCGCTTTAATTTAGATCGTTGCAAACAGTTTATAAGTTTCCCATATTTAATGCCAGCGCCATCGCTAGGAAGATTTACTGCGTCTTTTTTTATAAATCTCATGTCAGATTTACTGTTAGTGTGGAAGGTTTATCAAGAGCATTACTTCCAGGCTCGGAGCGGATATCAGCGAAGGGTTGGTGGGTTTTTGCTGGAAAGGCTGCACAGCTTCCTTATAGTCGAGTCAATTTTAAAGGGAGAAATAAAGGAGTATGTATTTGCTAATCAATTGACAGTTTCCACCTCAGAACTTGTTGAGCTGACCATTTAATTAGCATTGATCAGCATGACGTCGTGTTAGTCCGTCCAGCGGTGTGAAATCCTGAAGACATTGAGGAAAAGCAAATGAAAGAGAAATCTTGTTCGCTGCCCTTACAAAAAACGAAAACCGGGAGAACCAGTGATTTAAGAAGATTAGTTAAAAAATATGTAGTTCGAGATAGGGGCTTATAAAAACCAACGGAGCCAAAACGTCCCGACATGGATGCGTAAGTGTAGTGCGTCTATTGCCTGCCTAACGCGGGGTTAACTAAGAAAAAACCGCTGGTGCGGAACGAGAGAATGTCATCTACGAAATTAGAAAGTTCGTCGCGGACATACAAAGCATAACGTCATGACGTCCACTAGAATTGAAGCGCAGAAATTAGCGACATGTGCAGAAATTTCTACAACCATTGATATTTTTTAAACTGGGTGAACGAGAACAACGATGGGAGTAAAAAATGAGGGGCAATAATGTCTAATGCTGAAACAATCACTTTGTTGCAGCTAATAAATCATGTTTTGACAAAACACCCAGCTATCGCAAGAACTGTGGAACAAATGTCGCAAAACGTTATCTACAAGCGAGGGGAGCTCGGAGCTAGTCAATACTTTGGATTAGATAATTTAGATCAAAAGCTTGAAAAATACTTAAATTACGAGAACGGATACTACGTAGAACTCGGTGCGAATGACGGCGTATCACAGAGCAATACGTTATATTTTGAAAAAAATAAAAATTGGCGCGGCATACTAATCGAGCCAACTCCGCATAACTACTTACTATGTTTGAAAAATCGCTCCTCAAAAAACGAATTTTTTTGCAATGCTTGTGTTGCAAATACTTATGATCAAAAATTCGTAGAAATCTTGTTTTCAAACCTCATGTCAACGCCAATTGGATTGGAAACGGATGTTTCTGATGCGTCGCAACATGCCGAATTAGGAGCTCAATTTTTGCTTCCTGGCGAACGAGTGTTTTCATTTGGAGCTCTTGCCGCGACCTTAAACAACATTTTTACACAAGCAAATGCTCCATCGAAGATCGATTTCCTATCAGTGGACGTCGAAGGGGCAGAAATTGAAGTTTTAAAAGGTGTGGACCACAGAGTCTATCGATTTAAATATATTCTAGTAGAGTGCCGAGACATTGCGAAGTTAGAAGCATACCTGAGCGAACACGGATATGTATTGATCGACACACTCTCAGCACATGACTACCTTTTTGAGGACCAAGAACGCTAGGTGTCACCGGCATATGTAAATTGATACACCCCGGCATTTGAAATTTGATACACCTCGCCCAAGGGATAATTGCTGCTTTTTTGGGCAGCGATGGTTTCATACGAGGACTACATGCAGATCAAGAT
>JACCDH010709221.1_pt1 | contig 29224 bp, 23 predicted proteins | sample 7442481 | NCBI WGS metagenome assembly JACCDH01 (sample SAMN15323433, study PRJNA562643) | freshwater metagenome | isolation source: river surface water | place: USA:Blue River Watershed | collected 2017-08-15 | reverse complement strand
TGTAGTGCTTTAATTTTTTCAGTCAGCTTTCTAAAGTTTCCGTTAATCACCTCAATGGTCTTATCTAGTTTGGCATTGGTAGCATCAATGCGCGCATGCAAGTCATCCGGAGCTTTGACATTAGCATTTGTAGATCCACCTGATTCAGTAGTTGCCGCCAGGTATGTCTTGAGAGTTTCCAGATATGCAGCCTCCATTTTATACTTTGGTTTGTTTTTTGAAAAGCAATATAGGATAGAATACAAATAAAAAAGAATTCAATTTTTAAAAGAGCCGCGTATTTTTTCGAACTCATGGAATTCTCTTTCAAAAAATAAAGGGTTCGAAAACGTAGTGAATGGAACCGCGTATTGCTCACGTTGTTCGCGGGTTCGAATGGAACCGCCTTTCTAGTCATTGTCAATAGCCACACCACTATCGTCGATCATCTCCTCAAACTGACTGTTAAGTTTAGCTAATGTATCTTCTGAGTAATCTTCGATACGACTAAATTCGCGATCCTCATTATCATTGACCTCATATGTAAACGGTCTCGGGATTCTACTAATACCGACATTCGTCGATTGAATTTCCTGAATCGCGAGCTTCGACGACCAACTCGTCGGCACTGCTGTAATATCAGCATTATCTTTACAGAATTTGCACTTATAAATCTGTTGTTTGTGATTAACCGTTGCTGCTCTTCCGCAACGGCAAATATACTCGGTGTATCCATCTGAGTGATTGAAGAACTTTTCTCTTAGGAATCTTGACACGCCGTGAACACAGAGCACGTCTTTTTCCATTTCCGTTACTACCATTTTATGTATCTTTTATGATACATAGAACTTTTAGGTTTCTCGCAGATACTAAGCTGCGCATGTTCCTAAAACACCCTTGCGGGTGGGACTAGACTATATCTTAGGCAAATTCAAGCTTGCTAAGCTATCATTATTCACCCACAACCATTTAGTCGTTGCACCTTATCCATAGGCTTGCATAATGCCTTTAGGATCTTGGCTCAGGATTATCTCTATTCAGCAGATTCTTCCGTTACCTCCGAGTTTTCCCCGGAGCCATGATGATCTTTCGATTCATCATTTCGGACTGCTGTGTTTCTGTTATTATAATAATGTATAGTATTTTCTGATTGTGTACACCATTCTAAATTATCAACGGCGTTATTTTGTTTATTACTATCAATGTGATTAACAAATGGTTTATTTTCGGGATTTTCGATATAACAAGCGGCTATCAGTGTATGCACATACCGATTTTTTTTCTTTCCCGCTTTGCATAACGTTACATACACGTATCCGTTCTTATTAGGTATTGGCTTTAGGAATCGTTTATTTTTACAATTGTAAACTTGACCGCTCCTAGTAACCATATAATTTGGGTAATCATCAACAACACTCATTTCTTCTGTGTTAGATTCTACTTTTAGTGGATTTTGATTTACATATCTCCATACATATCCTTTGGCTGTGGGATTTTTCCCAGCTAGAACTAAACCAATAGCTCTATCATGACAACCAACAGTATTAGCGGCTTCTTTAATACTGCTAAATATGTAATCAATGCTATCCTTAGCACCAATGATTGATTTATCATTAGTCTTTATTTTTCCACTTTTAATAGAATGTTGTATGTTTTCTTTCTGAGTGCACCACTCCAGATTTTCCAAATTATTGTTAGTTTTGTTATGATCTTTATGATTAACGACTAACTCCTTATAATTTTCTCGCGGATCAAAGGTCATTAACATGACTCGATGTATAGCAATCGTATGTGTATCGCCATTTAATGGATTACGTAAATTTATCGTGAAATACCCATTTGTTGTTTTTTGTCGTAGAATTTTTCCCGTACGAACACTTTTAATTCTTCCCAAACTAGATATTTGGTATAAATCACTAAATGGTTCTTCCGGAATTGGTAACCACGATTCAGTCATTGATGTATATATTATAATACTATTTCATTTTTAACAGGACGAGATGTCCCCTGAATTTGATTGTGTTGCCTGCTTTATCGCAGACTAGCAATATGATTAGATATTGCTTTTCGGCAAATAGTTCACCGATTCTCAGCCCTCCAAATGATGCTTGTCCCGTTCTACCTGTAAAACCAGAAAGTTTTACTTTCAATTTCAGAATTATGATTATTTATATGGAATCATACATTCCTAGTACTGAAACTCTATCTCTAGAGAGACAGCATATACCTTAAGCGATCTGCGGAATTGGTTAAATTCCTCACGCCCACATCCATCTATGCGTTGCACCTTCTCCATTGACTAACCATAACGTCTTTAGGAGCTTGGCTCAGGATTGTCCTCGTCATTAGATTCTACCTCTACCTCTGCATTTTCTACAGAGCCAGCATCATCTTTCGATTGATCCTTTAGGACTAATGACTTCTTATATTGTATGTATTTATTTGAATTTTCTGAATGGGTCACCCATTCAAGATTAGAAACATGACAGTTCTTTATGTTGTGATCAATGTGATTTACAACTTTTTTATTTTCTACGTTTGGAAGAAACGTTTTTGCAACTAACACATGTACGTAATATGAACTTGGTTTTCCTTTTTTATATAGCAGAACTTTTGGATAACCATCAGACATATTTTTTGTCAGAAATTGACTCTTTGTTTTACCATAGATATCACCAGCTTCATTAATGAAGTATCCTGGATAGTCTTTTATTTCTGTCATAGTAGATTCGTCAAATATATGAGCACCGTGTGTGGAATCTTTATATCTCCATCGTAATCCACCAATATGCGCTAGTTGTCCACGAGCACATGCTGTAATACGTTGACGTGCAATTTGTGTTTGAGTTGCTGCTTCAATAACGCTATTATATTCTGTTTCTTGATTGTTTTCATCAATGGAAATAACTTTCTTTGTAGTCTTTCGTTGCTTTAAAACGGTCCTTGCATGTGCAACATTTTCTTTTTGTGTTACCCATTCAAGATTATCAGCTTTGTTGTTGAATTTATCACCATCTATGTGATTTACAACATCTCTCGCTGGATCATCCGTTGGATCTTCAACAAATGCACACGCTACTACTCTATGAACCATATAACGACAAAGATTTTGATGTTCACTTAATCCAATGACTAAGTACTTGCCGGCTTTGTATGGTTTAATAAGTTGACCTTTTTTATTGCGTATCTTTCCAAGATTTGAAACTTCGTATAATTCGTCATATTTTTCAATAGGAATCGGTTTCCATATTTCTTCTGTCATTTTTACATATCTAATGTTAATTTATTCAAATTTAACAATATAATTTAGGGGTTCCCCTGAATTTGAATGTGTTGCCTACCATATGTAGACTAGCACTACCGTTATTAGGTAGCACTTGGACTTATTAAGCAAATCCAATGGCTGGGCAGTTAGCGCATCTGTAAGCGCATGCCGAACCGAATATTCTGCATCTGAAACGAATTTTTGCAGTCTCTGATAATATGTGGGACCGAAGAATATTAGCGTATCAATGAATTCGCCCGTAATTCCATTGATCATTCTTTCGTATCCATAACGATTCATTCCGTATTGTTCTAGCATTTCAGCGTAGGACTCGATATCGTTATCTTTAAAAATTGTACCGTCGTAGTGAGAACCATTAATTGCGCAAATATTGCCGATTAGTGATTCTAACAATTGGCTACAAGTCATCCTACTAGGCATTCCATGCGGATTAAAGAGAATATCAGGTCTAATTCCTGATTTTGTAAATGGCATGTCTGCTTCACGTAGAAGCATAGCAGCAATTCCCTTTTGACCGGCTCTGGACGAATTTCCAGTCCAAACAGGCGGACTAAGCATATTTTCACGATAGTAAAATAGATGAGTATCCGGGACTTCGATACAATGGACCTTACCATTGTAATCTATCCATTTTTCCTCATTGTTAATTCTATTTTTTCCATAGTTAATTATAGGTTCGTTAATAGTAAAGATAATATTCACCGTATAACTGTCAACGGTAGATACTACACTGCGACCCCTAATGGTTTTTACGGTGCCGGCTTTTTCATGGAACCTAATATTTGCTGTATAACCACAATGGAAAGCTAATCTTTGTACATCGTTACATAATTTAATGCTAGATGATGCATATGACCACGATCCTTTGTTGTTGACGCAGCCATCGCCATTCATCAAACCATCCAATAGTGCTTTACAGTTGTTAGGACCTAACTTCCATACGTATTTGGGAATAAATTTATTAAGACACCCAACTGATAATCTCTTAAATTCTTCAAAAATACCAATGGCTGCTAATTTACCGCATCTAATACGATCATCAGCAGTATATACAAAGGTAAAGCCTAATGCTCTTTCTAGAGCTGTAATATAATCCCGCTTTCTTTGCTTTCGCATTGTTAATACAATGCCGTTCTTATCATTCGTGTATCCGTCTGATAAGAACATACCAAGTAGCTTAAGATAAGGATCCATCGGATACCTATGTTGAACGCCGGCGGAATCTTTCAATACAACAGTGGTTGCTTCTGGAAATTTATTTTCGCAATTTTTCTTAAATTTGAGTCTGCGAGCATAACAATCGGCGGCTTCCATCAATTCAAATGAATTGTGCCGCATACGTTTCACAAAATTTTTGTGTTTCGGTGTGCAAATAGTATGAATTTGTTGCGTTTTAAGATAATACATCTTACCATCTTTCTTTGAATTATAGTCAAATTCATACTTATTAATCGGATTAACATACGATAGCTCGAAAGATTCCGGATCCATCGTAGCAACTTTTGTTGTAGCAATATCAATATCTTTCAATAGTTGCCATCCATTTTCTGTCAGAACTTCTGCTGTAGGTAGTAAGCAAAGCTTATCACCAACAACTAGCGGGCGAACCTTTCTAAGTCCTACTTTTGCGAAGCGCATCGCGTCTTCATTGCGATCGACAATTACGTTTTGTACAATCGCTTCTTCAGTATCGCGGTAGACAATGCTACGATCAACGTATACTGATTTAGCATCTCGACCGGTGCCCTTTGGCACTGTTAGATACTTGCCGATAAGTACGTCGTCCTCAACGATGCGAGAACCTCTCTCTACAACGCCGTCGACGAGCTTACCATAATTGGCAGATTTGATGTTTTCTGTTTTAGTAACATCTGGGTTTCCGAGCTTTTCCTTCTGTTCTAGCTCAGCTTTTTCGAAAGTAAATTTCGAGCCATCGAACAACCCTCGTTCTATGGCTGCTTTACTGATGACGAGCGAATCCTCTTGATTATCGAACTACCATTCTAGACTTTCCATTTCCGAAAAGTGTCATCGAATAATTACCGACTAGGGTAATTCACCATTACTGGCGGGGCTAGACTTTATCTTGAGCAATTTAAATTATAAAATGCCTGTTGCCGTTAAGTCGTTGAACCTTCCTCATAGATTTATTAAATCCTTAGAGGCTTGGATGCGGATTGTCCTATGCTATACCTTTTTACCATACCGTTAAGTTTCCCTAACGCCATTATACCCTTTCGGTATATAACTTGGTAGTATAACATTATTTTTATGTTTCTAGGATTTTCCCGCAATTTGACAACATCGCCGGATGTAAAGTATATCCGACTAGCCATGTATTTAGACATGACTGGAGCTAATCAATAACCCCAAATAAATCATCATCGCGACCATACAGTTATTACCGTTAGGGAAGATGTATTTGTTAAGTGCCGTTCTAATAAGCGGCATTTCACTAATGTACTGTAGGAAAGTTTCTTTATCAATCCTGAATGGCCAGTTTCCAGCATAAAACCCACAGGTTTGCTTCGACTGACTGGTTTGGTATGTAACTCTTGGTGCCTGATTGTGGTTACCAAACGGAGCCGTTAGCGCCGTAATACCCAGAATAGCCTGCGGAATATCACAATGTGTGTATTCGTTAAGCGGGTCGTGTTGGCTAACGAGTAGTTCCGCGTATGAAGAACATAGATAGCAGTTTTGCTGTTCCTCTGGCGTGATAAACTCGATCTTCTGTTCTTGTACTAGATCGTACAGACCTTTACGTTTACAGTAAAGATCGAGAACATCTTGTTGAGTAAGAGCAATACCTTGCTGGAACTTCTTTTCGCCGGTTTTGACATGCGAGGCATCGCGTTTGTTATTGTAAACAATCATTAGCGGTCTTGTTAGCCGCCCGGCATCAACGAAGAACTTTACTTCGTCTTGCGTGTTATCCCAGTATACGGTTGTATACGGGTGGATTTCTAAATGTCTACGCTTCTTACGATATTTGTTAACCATCGCAATAGAGTTCTTGACATAACCCAATAGCGTACCATTTACGTAGACTCGCGCATAACCACCGCGATAAATTTCTAGTGGAGTCGGTAGCGCCTCAGGAATTAGATCCGGATCATCCGAGATGATCTTCTTAAGCACCTCACTTGAACTTGAAGGTGCGATTGTAGTAAACATAGCGAGTTGCTTGTTAATACCAACCTTTTCACCCTCCGGTGGAGAGTGGACTAAACAAATATAACCAAGTGCCGATGGGTGAACTCTACGCATTTCCTGCGCTCGTTCCGATTGTTTAGCTGAATCTGCCGATGTACTGGATACCTGTCGCATAGTTGCGTACATATTTAGCTGATTCGTTCTGTTGAACTGTTGAGCGATGAATCTGTTTGTAACGGTTCGTTGTTTGATTTTTAGGTTTGACTTGTTACCCGAAATAATGGTTTGTACAATCAGGCGCTCAAAATCATCAACGTAAATACTCGATCTAACTAGATTCGCAAGATTCACTTGACTAAACGGGGTCGCGTTAAAGACTTTGTTCATATTCTTCTTAATAGGAACGGCAACTGTCTGATTATATAGTGTCTTAAATGTCTTTGCGTAGTTATCTCCAGCCGCATGGACTCGCTTAATAACATAACTATCACGATCCGTTTCAGGAATGTGACGTAGATAAACTAGTAGTAGCTTACGAATCAGCAGCGCTAAAAATTTAAGTTTGCTATGCCTCGAGCTACTACTAAGCCCAATATGGGGTAGAAAGTACGCATCGAAGATTCTAAGAATGTCAGCAACTGCATTAACATAATTTTCCGGATGGTCGTCTAGCTCTAGATATTTGAAATTCTCTCTAGGAACAAGATCAACGATAGCTTTTAGCGCTTCATCCTGATCATATACATCGCGATGATAAGCTTTACCATACTTTGCATCGATAGCTGCGGTGATATGATTTAGTACGCCTTTATTAGCTTCCGACTCGAAATCAAAGACAATCCAGTCCATCATTTCTTTATCGTCGGACCAACCCATTGCGCGGAATAGCAGGTAAAATGGAATTTCCACCTTCATCAGCTTATCACGCGAAATTTCCACAGTCAGCGTATTATCGCGATTGAAAACTAGAATGATCATATCTGAATTTTGGTAAGTATCACCAGGCTTCGAAATATAATCTAGACGAACACGGGACTTACCATATCCTTCGTTAATATAAACCTTTTCCTGATTGAAAGTGGTAGATTCGGTACAATCGACTGCCCATTCTGACTTAACGATAAAGTAACCACCCGGGTCTGTCGGGTCTTCACCCATTTGCATAAGGGCTTCTTTGGTTTTGCCGTACGTATTGCACATAATACTGTTTTTGATAACTGGCACCTTTGCAGCGCGAAAGTTATCAACGGTATCTTCGCGTTCGATAGTTGTTCCATCCTTTTTGAATGCAGTAGCTTTAACTTTACAACTAATAAACATCGGTCCTGAGTAGGTTTTATCACGGAGCAGTGCCATCTGTGGCATTAACATAACTTCCTTACCGGTAAAATAGTTAAGCGTAGTTGGCGGAAGGATGGTGACATCTGTAAATTTCACTTCACAATGGATATATTCGATCTGTTTATCTTCATCAGTAGCCTGTCTACGGTTAATGATATCCTTTTGAATATCAAAACCTTCTGTGATAATTTGTTTAATACCCTTGTCATAGAAGTTATTAGCACTTTCGATGTGATGACCAATCAAGCCTTTCTCATCAATCAACGCATCGCCAACTAGGAACAAATCATTAGGTTTGATGTTAACATCGAATTGGTCGATCTGAATGTCTCTAGTATCAGATGTAGTTGCATCTTTAGCATCTAAAAGTTTTTGTAGATTACTTTTTTTTGATAAAGTAGTGTCCATTTTATACAGTTGGCGTTAATATATTATAAGCATATTAGTTTTATAATGAAATCAAATTTTGATTACGTAGATTTTCCTAGTTTTTCATAGATTCCTAATTTAGACGAGTTTTTTAACGAAAATCTTACAAAAAAGAAAATTAGATATAATAATGCTAGAATATTTATTAGCGTTTTAACATCTACGTCCGATTAACGTATTAGTAGTATTAGTAGTTAACAACATCTTATCTTCTTTAGTATTTAGAAAGAACCCGAATACTAAATTCTCCCATTGTTTACGTGCTACATTATAATCCTCATCTTTCCATTCAATTGTGGCTTTCCATTCATTAAATGCTTTTTCGTATATCGATCTCCCTAATTCAGTTTGTGCTGCTGTAATCTCATCTTCAGTGGATTTAAATGCTGCGTGCATATCTGCTTTCTGTTTTACATATTCTGTGGATTGTAATACCGCGGTACATAATGACTCGCGTTCTTTACGCTGAGCTTCATATTTACGTTTACATAACACTACTTTAAGGTTATGACGTATTTTATCTTCTTCAGAATCAGGTATACATAGTGCGAGCAACTCCTCTTCATGCTTTGCTAAAAATAGCTTTTCGAACTCTGCGATTATCGATCGATTATTTTCATCAAGTTTCTCTATTTTTTCGTTAAATGCGTTTTTTCGTTCTTGTTCATCTTTATCATAAACAGCAACTCTAGCTTTCCTATCTGAAATGTAATCGTTTAAAATTTTATCGGCTTGTGCATTAGTTGGCGTAGTTTGTATAGCTTGCGTTGTAACTTGATGCGTATTCATTTTTATAGATGTATAAGAGTTGTATAAGAGTTATATAAGAGTTGTATAAGAGTTGTATAAAAAATAAATTATATTCACTTTTCATTTAGTCACCGCTTTATTTACTTTACGTTCCCAAATATCCGACAGATTACCGATGTCGACAATACTTTCCACGATAGATTTCCACGCATTAAATGCATTATCATAAAACACCTCTCCTAATTCATGTTGTGCGGACAAAATCTCATCTTCGTTCGCCTTAAATTCTACAAGCATAGCAGTTTTCTGTTGATGCAATGTTGATTGGCACTGTGCATTGTGCGCGTTCATCCGTGCTCGATATTTACGTTTGAGAAGCGCAACGTTAAGGTTATAACGAATTTTGTCTTCCTCAGTCTCTGGTAGATCGCCGAGGGTTGCTAATTCTGCTTCATGCATAGCTAAGAAGGATTTCGCCTGTTCGTTAAATGACGTGTGGTGTTCTACGGCGAGGTTTGCAAGTTTCGCATCAAACGCAATCTTACGCTCAGCTTCATCTTTGTCATAAACGGCGACTCTCACCTTTCTAGCTGAAATGTACTCGTTAAAGATTTTGATAGCCATGTTGATGGGCGTATTTAGCTCAACAGGCGTATTTAGCTCAACAGGCGTATTTAGCTCAACAGGCGTATTTAGCTCAACAGGCGTATTTATCGGGGTGTCCATTTTTTGATAAGGATGTTATAAAATTAGTTAAATATTTGTATAAAAAAGAAAACAAATTCAATTTTCATTCAGTCGATAAAAATTAAATATATATGTTCGTAGTCATCGTACGCCAATATTTCGCCGCCACCTCAAAAGGTTCGTTGATCCATTCGGGCGTTGCTTTAAACTCCTTAAAGGCGACCTTTCGAATTTCATCCCCACGCTTAAAAATAGCAGCCATAATATCTTCTTCTTCGAGCTCAAATTTATCAACCATAGTCTCTTTCGCTAGCTGATATTCCGTTTTAAATTCGGAAACCCGTTCCTTGCGTTGAATATCATACGCTCGTTTGCATCTCGTTACGTTGAGATCATGACGAATTTTAGTGGCACTGTTATCATCTAAATTTATCATACTGCCCATTTTTTCTAATTCAGCCCGGTGTTTAGCTAAATATTCCTTTTCCTTTTCATCGAAAGTCTTTTGAGATTCTGTTTTAAATTTTTTAAGTTCTTCGGCAAAAGTTTTTCTACGATTATTTTCGTCTTCACGATAAACAATATTTCTAGCTTTCTTATCCGCTTTGTACTTATTAATGATTTTATCACCCATCGACTCAACTTTGTCAAAAGTATCTAATTGATCATTTTCAAATTTATGTTGCTTATTGGATTGCCGGTTACCCATTTTCTTTTGAGGTTAATTTGTATAAAAAAGAAAACAAATTCAATTTTATTCTAGATCACCAATCGGAAACGCAGCACGACAGAAATCATCCTCTAATCTAGTATGTGCTAGCCGGTAAGTCGATTCTAGAGCAGCATGCTCTTTCTTCGCCGCTTGCATCGAATATTCAAATTCATTCTTGAAAAGCTCTTCGCGAGCGGCTGCTTTAGACTCATACTTAATCCATCGCAACTTTTCGTTAATTAACCGATGATAGCGGTCGATATCCGTTTCGTCCGAGAGATCTGCGCTTGGCTCATACGTCTTCTCTTCAAGAAGAAAGGAATCAAGATATGGCTGTGCGCGCTGCTTAGCTGCTAGTTGATAAGCAGCGCGCATCGCATTAGATCTAGCGGTGTAAGCATGTCTACGTGCCTTCTTATCGGCATAGTAGATAGTATCACGAGCGCGCTTTTCGGCTAGGTACATTTGACATTTAGACGACATCTCTTTAGTCTTCCGAGTTTCGTGAGTGTTTTGATTACCCATTTTATAGTAGCCTTTTATAAGTGTTTTTGACTGTCAACGTCGGAAGATACCTGTTATTTTTAAAAAAGAAAAAGAATTCAATTTTTGTTTTATTGTTGGATAGGCATAGGATAAGGCTGATAGGCTTGCCGTTGTTCACCACCAAGCACCCAGTACATTAAAATACCAAATAGTACAGCTAAGATAATCCAAAATATACTAGGTTGCAATCCTACAATTTTATCGGTATCGGCTGCACTGGCGGTATCAGCAATAGGGGGCGGTGTACCACTTACGCCCGTATCCGTACCTGAATTAATGCCCGAGTTCATAGTAGCATCAACTACGTTGTTATCTCCGAGAACTTTAATTTGTTGATCGATATACTTAAGATCCTGGGCACAACGACCACTTAAGTCGATAGCTACCATATTAGTAGTCTTATACACATCTTCACGTTTACAACCAGGATAGTAACATAGGGGAAGCGACATATTATAAATAACTTCTTTCCCCTTAATTAATTCAGCATGCGCGGGTCTTTGTAATGCATTGATGCAGTCGCATGCTGGATCTAACGGATGAAGATTACATAACTGTTTCTTAAGTTTATCGCAACTTACCGGATCGCGATCACACCAATCTTCGCATTTACCACCAGGCTTGATGTCTTCTAGCCCGCAATACTCGGACATAGCTTTTTGGCATCCAATTGATGGCGATAACTTATCTTTCCACAATGTTTCGCAATTAACCCCTGTCCCAGTACAACATGCTCGAAGCTGCAAATCTGTACGTAAAGCGTATTTTTGATTATCACGGAATCTAAAGGGGTGGTATTTGTCAATTGTCCGATAACACATACCAATATCACCACCTCCCATAATACCGGCGCCGGTAAATCCTAAATCTATTAAATACCGGCGGTTCACACAATAATAATCGCCGGGTTTGGGTGCACCATCGGCTGTTTTTCTTACAACATGCCCGATAGCTACATACTCATCTTCATTATCCCCATCCTCTTTAGTATGATCATATATAGGTTTATAAATGGTGGATTTATAGTCACCTCCTAAACTCCGAGTCACCTCATATCTAGTGCATGGTTTTGCGACTCCTGGACGATTTTTTGCGACAAACAAACAACGTACACTATAAAATTCACTAAGAATTAATTTACCATCTCTAAGCGTCCATGATTCATAAACGGCATCACCTAAATTAGCATAACCGCTGGGTATACCACTGGCAATCGACACAAAACTCCAATCTTTACCACCAGTACCGTAATCTTTCCATTGAATCTTAAAAGTTAGACTCGCCGGTTCAACAACAACAAATGGTGATGTTGCCATATTTATAATTAATTTTCTATAGATATATTCCATACAGGATTATTTTTTGTTAAAAAAAGAAAAGTAAAATTATTAAGCAATGGCGTCATCGATATGCCCGATAAATACAGTACAGTGTAGTCTAGAATATCGTGGATCATAACCGCCTTGGTCATCGTGTTCAGTGTAGATTGCAGTAATGTAATCGCTTTGAGGAAGATTAGCGCGAGAAATTGGTACCAGAGTAGATGTAGTAGAGTTCAAATAATATACCGGTACTACTGAATTACCGCTTGTAAATTCCTTTAAATTAGTAAACACTAAATGTAGCTTACGCTTAGACTCAAGAGCCAGCTGATAAATATACGCATCTACTCCGCGTAGATCCCTTACCGACGTATCGCTGAAGTACATGTTCTTAGCAACATAGGCGAATGCTTCCTTCGGTAGATCACTAGCCGTAAGTTTACATTCCTCCTGCTTAGTCATTTCAATGTTGGCAATGATAGTTTCCTCGAAGTTGCGCTTAAGATAAATAACTTTGTCGCGGATTTCAGCGAGAAGTCTAGGAAGTTTTTCAGTGTCAGCTAGATGGTTGTCAGAAGTATCAGACGTAGTAATCGCTGGTCCGTTGATAACTACGTTAGTGGCACCTACTGGTAAGGCAACATATGAGTTACTATTAACCATCACGGGCTTACCATCAAGCTCGTAAGTAATACGAGTAATAAATTCTGGCAATTCAGAATCAGAGTTATCTTGATTAACACCGTGACTATGCTCGTGCGGAACATAATCACCATGGCTATTTCGAAACCTCACAAACTTTGCACAGATGCTTTCGTCCTCAAGAACTTCAAGCTTACCCAGAAAGTGTGCCCGGTCAGTATCGGTAGAATCAACCATACTATTGAGATCTTCAAGAATCTCGTCATATACTGTAGTGTACTTTGAGTTATTCCCCACATTCTTAACGATACGCGAGAAAGGATCAAAATGCCCATAAACGGGAAACACAAACGTGTGGCGTTCACCTTGTGTGATTTCCGTTACCTCGTGAATAGAAGTAATCGGAAACAGAACAATCTGATTTCCGTAGCTACTGTAACCATCATCACTATAGTAATCGTTTGTATCTTTATTTACACGCGAGTATGCCTCAATCACATCGACATCATTAATCAACAGCTTACCACCTGAGTAGTAGCATCCTGATGCGTCATAACTACTAGCAAAAACAACCATTGTCATTACGTGCGGAAGACCGTCAAGATCGGGAAGACGGGTATCTCGATGCTTTCGCATAAAGTCCTTCGCAACATAGATGTGCTTGCTTCCCACTCCAATTTGTACCTTACTAAAGAGCTTACCAAGGAAAGACACTTTGTTTACGGTAAATCGATCGCGAATACTAACAGAACTACGTAGATCGGGGCGATAGACATCTTGTCCATTGATTCCGACTTTACTAAGATCACCATCGCAAAGCTTCCATACATCGATTAGACTCTCATCCGGAAAACGGCGGAGATCCTTCCTTGAAACAAGATCCTTGTCTGCTCTGTACTTATCTTCAGTAATATCAGTAATATGAACCGATTCCTTAAAAACATAGAACGATGCACAATGCTTGAGGGTCTTCATTATATGTTTTTTTAGATATAGGAGCTTTTTCTCTATGACTGAAAATTCAAATGAAGAACACGCCTATTATTTCTTAAAAAAATAATCAAATTTTTTAAAGGCTTTGTATTATAAGGACATATAAAGACATAAAAAAGGTTTGAAAGATATTACCTTTCATTAATTACTACACCTGATACAAGAACAATTAGGAGTGTCGAACACTTTAATAATGTCATCTAGTACACCTTCTCTAATAGCTGAAATAATAGTTTTAAGTTTCCCGCGATTCTCACTCATAATTTGAGTCTCGCCTGGAACTGATTCTTCCATATACTGAATTAGCTTAATAAAGATATCGTTATTCAGAATGCGCGGGAATTTAAGTAGATGCAAAGCAAACATCTTATCTAGGGTTTTAGCAAACTGCGACATTTCTACGTTGTTCGATTGCATCGTATTTCTGATCCAGCTATCAAATCCGGTAATAATCTCTTTGTAAAATGAAATAGAATCAGCATGTGTCGCCTGTAGCATTGCGATCATTGGATGCCCAGAAACTAAAGTATCAAATGCAATTGGCGGACGTTGCGGATCGCCAGCTCGAATCATAATTGGTACAGGACTAGTCGGATCACCTGTAGTGATGTTCCATGCATTTGAAAATTGCTGCTCAGCAATTGGTACGCCGGTCATAGATTGAACAATAGCCTGTTGGATAGCATTAATAAAGTCTTCTTCAGTGGGGGCGTCTTCTTCGTCATCTAGAACATTGTTAAGCGCATTTTCTTCGTCATCTAGAACATTGTTAAGCGCATTTTCTTCGTCATCTAGAACATTGTTAAGCGCATTTTCTTCTGGATTATCTTCATTTACAACCAACTCTGGATAGGTCTCATTAATATGTTCAATAGCTGCTTGTTCAATAGTATCTTGTTCAGTCGCAGCCGATGTAGTAGTACTAAATACGACGCGATTGATATTTGCCGGATTTTCAATCACTGTAACATTTAGATTATTGAACTGTCCACCCAGGGCGACTCTAGACCGCTGTAACGGTCTGTTACGACGACGACGTGGTGCAGTATTATTCACCGGTACTATATCAAGAGGAGTTGTTGGAATCAGCGGATCAAACGTCGGTATGGATTGAACTCTAGAATTGTTGGCAGATGGTGCAGTCCCACTAATAGCTTCACTAATTTGCTGCATAAGAATTCGTCCTACAAATTGATTGAACCCCTGTTCGGCTGCGGTATTAATTTCCATCGCAGGGGTGAGTTCATTATTACCTACGTTAGTGTGTTCTTCGTCAGAACCACCATCATCAGAACCACCATCATCGATTTCATCTAGTTCATTTACATTAGTATCGTCCGTATCATCCACTTCATTTACATTAGTATCGTCCGTATCACCCGTATCGTCCGTATCATCCGTATCATCGTCGTAGTCATCTACATCATCCGGTAGTCTAATTTGTACATGATTAGTACGTTCTCGACGATCAATATTTTGAATATCAAAACTAAATGTTCTACCCCCTGTCCGAATTTTGAGCTTTAGTGTATTGGACATTTGTGTATGTTTTTCAGTAAATATATCGTCTTTCTTATAAGTTACAAAAAAGAAAATTCAACTTTTATATTTTTTTAATAGGAGTCAGCCTTATGGTAACTGCGTAGCATCTGCAGAATCTGCAGTATCAGCGGAATTTGACTGATTAATTAAATTAGTTGACACATTTGGAATATGAAGACCATCTGTTCCTTTATATACAATTTTACCGCAGTATGTGATTGATTCACGTAGTTCAGGTGTAAGCTTATTATGAGGGATGGCTTCTAGTAGCGATGAATAAGTTACTAATACATAATCATGAAGCACACCATCTAAAGATGCGATAGTAGTCGGATATCCCGCGTATGTTTTACACATGTTATCTAAACCGCGGATACTAGATTTTAGTTCGCTTGCTGCATTAATTAAAACATAGATAGCCATAGATTTTTTTGAGTCGCTTGGTGAATGTTTTGATTCATTAATAATTGTCTCCACTGATTGTTGTAGCGCCTTGTAAAGATCACGTAAAACGCGAACACCCTCATCTTTATTGTCTCTGTTCCACTTACGTAAGAAGAAGTTAATCCACCCATCGGTGTAAACATTTAATCCATTACTCGTATCAAGTTTTTGACCCTCTCTAATTTTACTGATCACTCGTAGTTTGGTAAGTAGCTCATGCATAATATCGTTCATTGCGCTAGACATAGAAATGTATAGGTTTGTGTTGAATTATATTATAGAACTTATGTAATTATTCTATATACATAAAATTCAAAATTTATAATGAGCAAAGCAGATGTTGCCGCCGAAAAGGCTGCGTATACCGATAAATTCTTTGCGTGTGCTGAATCAATCATTCAAGAATGGATTGCTGATTACTTACAAAAACCGGTTACGGAACTTTTCACCGACTATCAAGATGAATCTGATGTTATCGGATTTATGCTTAATAAAAAACAATATTCTGCTTATCTAGTCACTATGCCATACGGCACCGAATGCCTGATCGACAAAGCTATACTTAACGTCGATGAAAAAGCTAAAAAAGCGTGTTCTATGCTGTACGATGCCGTCCGAGAAGTATTTATGGCTGTTACTGGATCGCTCGCTGAATCTAAAGTATGGAACTTAGCAGAAATCAACAATATCCGTAGCTTAATGCCCGTATTTACAGAAAGTAATATGGCATTTCATATTGTACGAGTCAACCGTAAAGCGATGCGACTACAAGTTGCCAACTCGCACCGTATGCAACTCCTGCAGTTCTTACAAAACGCGGAAGTGAATGGAGTGAATGGAGTGACTGAAGAACAGAAGAATGCAATTCAGAAAGGACTCGACGAACTAAATATGATTCTCGCCGAAAACACGAAGGAAGTGCTCGATGCTGAAGAAGTACTATGTAAGGAAGTCAACGAAAAAAATAAACTAGGTAACATGTTACACATTGTTCTAGAAGAATCTGATTTAGATGATCTTGAAATTGTAAACCAAAGTATGAAAAGGCTACCTATGTTTGGTTTACAATTTCAAGATCCAGACGAAGAAAATTATATTGACAAGCTTAAACGCGAAAATGATGTTGATTGATATTTTTACGAGGATTTCCGTTTTATTTTTTATTTCGGATGTTGATTTTATGTAGCAGTTATAAATTTAAAAAAACAATCAATCCAAACAATAAGCTTAATTGCGATTAAGCTTCTTACACATAAAGGTGTATAGCGGCTGCCAATTATCTAATAGATACAGGCAAAAATCCGGATCACACAAAGATTGATAGTAAATATCCTTACCCTTTGCCATTACATGGAATAAGAAATTATTACGGTCGGCATCTTCCATTGCTTCAACAGCGCCGGTTTTATCAGCAATAGCAGTCCGTAGATTGACCGCCAGTTGTTGCATAATAGGATACATCTCATTAAGCGTCTGTAGTGGAATTCTACTTAGATTATTTGGCGCCATCTTAAATTCGTCCTTATCGCGCCACTGAAGTAGCTGAAGATGTTCAAATATGTTATCCTCTGACACATTACCGGCGGGGCGCGCTAGATCAATAGATTCATTAATAATATTAGTCGGAATGGCTTCTACTCGGGTTGGTGCGCGAATCAGCTGCACACGAGCCGCTGAATTCTCTAATGTATTGACCTTCGTACGCAGCTGTTGCACAACACTAAGTCTATTCTGTCCCATACGTTCAGCGGACAAAGCTTCACGTGCCTCTGACAATTCGCGAGATTCACGTGTAATGTTCTGCGATGTATTAGTTTGCGATGTATTAGTTTGCGATGTATTACTCCTTTGGAGTACGAGGGGAGGATTAGTATCTTCTTCATCAGAGTCAGCAATAAGATCTTCAGATTCTTCATCGTTGATAAGCTGAACCGTAGTAGGCTGAACCGTAGTAGACTGAACCGTAGTAGGCTGAACCGTAGTAGGCTGAACCGTAGTAGTCTGCCTTTGTAGTCTAATCGTTTCACGATGGATAAGATTATTAAGCTCTTGCTGTGCCCAATTAATTCGATGATCAAGTCGCCGCAGTCTACGCGGTGGGGCATTAACTAATACAAGTTTAACTCGATTGGCTTGGTATCTTCTAATTTGATCGTTGATCCTATTTATTTCACGATCTGTGCTTGCCGAAAACTGAAGAGGCTCCGGTGTTACCGCATCGATAGGAGCCGGTGCTTTAAGTTCGACGGTAATATTTTCAATCGGAATATCTACACCGTTAACCCATTTTTGACGTAATTCAGCAAAATTAACACTTAAATCATATTTTTTAATGTTTGTATCATATAAATTAGATGCCCCAGGTTTAATACTAGCGGTATATTTGTATGATCGCGGCAATCCTGCCGTTGATGACCCTGTAGGTAGCAGATTTAAATCATATGTATCATCGTAAAAACAGTGAACCCTGCTAGATTCAAAAATAGGAGTTGAGTTCATATCTGAGTTAAACACTTATATACCATTGTAATATAATTTCAAATTTCGATTTATAGACATAATTTCGATTCATAAATACCATGTCAAAACGTAATATGTCGAAACGTAATATGTCAAATAGTAATAATTCCACTAAAGCATATATGACGAATCGCGCGCTTAAGTCGTTATCTAATGAAATTGATTCGGTTTCTGAAAATATCAATACTTGGGTGGTTTCTCTTAAGAGTCTTATAAAACTTAGACGTAAATTACTCGGCAACTCAAAAGCTGATAAGGACTTATATGTCGTTGCTGATGCGTTTTCGAAGCTTTTTTATAAGGGTCACGTCAAAGTCGATAATAGACACATAGATTCGGACTCAGATTCGGACTCAGATTCGGATGACGACGCCGATGAACCTAATGCTGATGTTAATGATGACGCCGAATCTGAATCTGATGTCGATGTTGGCTCCGAATCTGATTCTGATCTAGATGTAATCGCTCAAAAGAAAAATAAAACTCGCAAATCTAAACAACAAAGTACCGCTGAAAATGTTGATGCAGACGTGGACGTGGATGAATTTTTACGTGAAGTAGTAGCTGCGGAACATGCCGCTGCCGATGGTAAACCTAAAGTATCAAAAAAAAATATGAGTAAGATGCAATTAGCGGCGCTTAAAGTGTTGTCTGAAGAGGATAGGGAAGTTAAAGATATGGATGATCTAATGGCTCAACGTCGTATCAAAATGGAAAGGGATATGCAAAAACCACAACCAACCCGTCCAGTTAAATTTACACTTGACATTGATAAAACCTTAGATCCTAAGTCAGGGCTGCCTATCCATGAAAATATCGATAATATCGATGATGGAGAGATTTTAGAAGAAATATCTATCCATGAAGAGTCTAACTTAGCAGAGTCTAAACCCGCCGATGCTCAAAAAGAAATGTCTGTGGTAGAACTTGAAAATGCGATTAAAGAGACTATGAAGGCAATCAATTCTGACACAAAACTACATCCATTGCTGTCAATGCAGAAAGATTCACCACTATTCGCTGGATTGCCTGGATTTGACGCCAATGGAAATAATCAAGATTCTACCGCTCAAGACCCCACAAAAGAACTACATAGTCAATTCGGAGTTCAATCACCGGCAGTTCTTATGAATTCTAATACAGCTAAATCAGCCAATACGGCTGTTACCTTTCTAACACCTGAGACGCCTGAGTTTGATCCTAAATTTGGACCACTATATAAGTTTACGGCAGATCAAAGAAAAAAAATGTTTTACCAATGGTTTAAACAAGCCACCGTTAATGTCGATAACCAACTAGAAGGTAAACTCGTGGATACCGCGACACGCGATCGTCTGATTCGTGAAGAAACCACTAGAATTCAAGATAACTATTTAGAATCGTGTTAAATTTTATTTAGGACTGTCCGAGTGCATCAGCCATATCCATTTTATTATTATCGGATATCGGCAAAATCGGGTTTAGCGTAAACCATTCGACGATCGATTGTTCGACAGATTCGTAAAATTCACTAACGGTCGGTTCTTCACGGGGTGGTCCACGGTATTTACTAGATAAACATTTATTTACTCTCTGAATATCTAAGTTTAACTTCTGAATTTGTAAATCGGAAAGTTCTTTGGCGGATTTCAGAATAGTTAATAAATATTCTTTTGGTAATGTCTTAGCGTCAAACATTGGTACATCAACAGGTACTCGTCCAGAAATACGGTCAAACATAGCTAAAATGTATGGATGCTTAAAATATACACCACCTTTAAAACCCTTACCGACCAAGTATGTTTCGCTATTCGCCATCCTAGAAGTATATGGTTTACATAAATAAAATTCCTCAAAGAATAGGGATACAGCGTACATAATTGATATAGTAGCCGGTTCAAATGTAGTATACTGTTTTGTAATGAATGAGCCTCCTTTTTTTAATGTTAATAGACCAGTTAAGATCTGCCCGATGTTCGCCGGCAATTGGATAAGTTCCTGATTATTATAATCAGATGACACGTCGAAACCTAAATCACTAGTATACAAATCTACCTGGTTTCCTAATTGACGACAAAAATCTATTTGGTTATCTTCGATTAAAACATCTCCATTATTATTCTCATGCATTAGCCATCGTTCTCTAAAGTTTTCATATAACTTATATTTATCTTCTAACGGTGCTGAATTCTGATCGTTTGCGTTTAATAAACTAGAGGCGTACCACATATATTTCCCGGAGTATTTTTCAAATACAGTATGCATTAAATGGTGTGTAGACACAATAAAAGAACCAGGAAACGCTGCATTGTCAAAATGTATAAATTTCCTTTTCCCTATATTTGTAATAGGATCAACTAACCCATACGCAATAATTAATTCGAAACATTTCAGCCATGCGTTCGAAACATTCGATGTATTCGCGATTCTCGCGATATTCGGCTTTTCATATTTGAATGGATCAAAATTAGACCAAAACATACCAAACTTGGCTTTTTTATATTCATCATCTAGTTTTGATTTAGTGGTTGAAAGTTCTTCTTTTGATATGTCTAACGATTTAAGCCGATACTTTTTTGTATTGGTAGGGACGCACAGCTTCGTATCATGTATTATCTTCCACGATTTAAACGCAGAGTGCATTTTTCATAGATTATATAGTTGCTATGACTTAATTCAAAAATGAAATATAATTTTTATAATATACCAATAAATAAGATACTTATAACTTGTAAAATGTCATCCCAAGCTCTTAACGAACTTAGAGACTTAGAAATTACTTTACAATCTCTTGCTGCCGGTGTACCAGTCGGCGCGTCCGAGGCTGGCACGCAATCACAAGCGCAAAAACCGAGCGCTATTATTAGCGCAAATCAACTAGACCCTAAAAATCCATGGGGTAACTATCTACTAGTGCAAAAGCTAATTGACACGGCAATACTTCCCTCAAAAAACAATGATTTAGATGCTGGGTATGATTTATACGCGTTCTGCGATACTGAGGTTCCGGCGTGGGGTAAAGCTCTAGTGAGTACGCAAATTTCAATCGGTATTCCGCCGCATACTTATGGACGTATTGCGTCTAGGTCTGGACTATCAGTTAAGAATGATCTAGAGGTTGGTGCTGGCGTTATTGATCGTGGTTATACAGGTGAAATTAAGGTTGTTATCCGAAATTTTTCTGATAACCCTCATCAAATTAAGCGTGGCGATAAAATCGCCCAGTTAATTCTTGAACAATGTAGGCAGTGCCCTATTAAACAAGTGCGGTCTATTCAAGATGTTACTGGTGTATCTACTCGTGGCGCACTGGGTTTCGGTAGCAGCGGAAGATAAATTTTTATATTGTTTGTTTGGAGGGTTTATTGTTTTTTGTTTTACAAAAAAGAAAAAGTTAGAAATGTAAATTAATCCAGCTCTGGCGTATCAACCGGAGCAGGGCGCGGCGTATCTCTCCGCGGAATATACGGCTCATCATAAGTTTGATCTAGTTGAAGATGCGGCACGTCTTGAAGATGAGGCATCGGCGGACGGGTAGGACCCCGTGGTTGTCTAGGTTGATCGCCCTGTCGATGGACTCTCTCTTGTCTAGGTTGTCCCTGTTCTTGGGGTTGATTCATAGTTTGGTTCATACGCGGTTCACGCTTTTGATCTAGTCTAGCTTGCTTGTAAACCATACCAACTAGATTGCGCTTACTCTTTACGCCACGAACCGGCGTCGGTTCGTTATTGTACTGATTACTTTCATTCCGCTTACTTTCATTCCGCTCATGTCTAAGATTGCGAGGCGGACGGTTGATTTTTTCTGAGCGCGCATTCTTGGGTCGAACAGCGACGAAATCACCTTGACCGTTAGGTTGATCACTGCTAGACTCAGCCGCCCCATTAGGCTGCTCAGCATGTGGTTCTCGCCGTTCACGAGCAACATGCGGTACAACATTGTAAGCATGGCTAGTCTCATCCCAACTAATATGAACACAGCCGTTAAGATGGAAGAACTTAGCGATACGCTTGCTTTCAGTCCATAGAATTAGAGAACGCACACGATTACGCGGCATACTGATATATTCAAGAAACCCAACCGGATTTCCATAGTACATACCACGAACAAGATCCCGCTGCGCCTCTTCACCCGCATCTACCGGCCAAGATTGGTTTAGTAGATTTTGAAGTTCTGTCATATTGTCTGGGGTCGCAACTCTGGATTGCACAAGTTGGCAATTGGCAACATCACGTCCAAGCTCGTAGATACGTTGGGGGAGTGACATAGGTTTATAGGTTTAGAGGTTTATAGGTTTATAGGTTTATAGGTTTATAGGTTTATAGGTTTATAGGTTTATAGATGTAAATGATATATCTGTAGTATAAAATTCAAATTTCATTAATATACATTTTTATAAAAATATACGTAAAAAATGACCACCCCTGAAGAAGTCGTATGGGATATAAAACAAAAATTGTATGAATTTACGAAACGCGAACGCGCATGCCATTCTACTATATTCGAACTTGTAGAAGCATACATCATAAAAAATAAGCTTTTATTGTCTAATCCATATCGATTAACCGGATTAGAAAATCAAACAGATTCATTAATGGACTTTCATTATGTTATCTATTGTTCTAGACCATTAGAACATGCAAATGCATTAGTAAATGCGATTTATGAAAAATTAGTATCTTTAAAAGACACATCTAGATTAGATACGTTATCGATGAACACAGCCGTTAAGAATGAAGAGTTTTTTATTTCATATGATAATCGTGTTTTGGTGAAGATATTTGCGATGCAACGCGATAGACCTAAGGGTCAATCTGTAGATTTAGCCAAATTAGTAGAACCTGTTGTTATAGATGGAATTCCATTAATGCCGGCGGAAATTGAAATTATCGATGTATACACTCAATTATATTCAGAAGCAACTAAAATGAAAGAAATGGTGTTCTTTGAAAAAAATATGTTAGAAACTGTCATCGGTAAGGTTGGCGGTGAAGTATATTCTATTATGGGTGGGATAGAAGAAATTTCCGTCGAAGAAAATACATTTGACGTAAAAAAGTTTATGGCTATTTCTGGGGGTAAAGCGGTTATGAATGAAAACCATGAAAAAAACATAAAAAGTTGTTATGAAAGAAAAAAAGACGAACTAGAAGCTTTAAAAGTAGCAATTGTTAAAGAGTTTTTTGTAGATAGAAAGGATATCGCTTTAATCGGACCACTCGCGGTTGAATGGGAAAAATCTAAGGGAGACATTTGCCCTAAATATGATAGAATACAAGTAGTAGGAAATATCACGATGGAGGAATTAAAAAGTCAATTAGTTTCGTATTTAGAAACATTTGGTAAAAAGTATGAGATCAACACAAGTGATCCATTAGATCTATTAATTCCTAAGGATTTCCGAACTAAGAGAACAGTTTTTTCGATGTCAATCAAAACAGATATGGGGATAAAGGAAAAGCCATTTTTAGAGTTTTTTAATAGTTGTGAATTTGAATTAGTGCCTGTTTTTACTTTCAAGGGTGTCCTTTTGGGCAATAAATTGGTATCCCTCAGGTTTTTATTTATAGATTTATGGGTTACCAAGTTTATCTATTCGCTTGGTAAGTTAGATATAAACACATACAAATCAAAACAACAACGTAGTTTAGAGTTAATTAGAGATTTAGCAGCGCTTCCGTTTAAAGCTGACGGCACTTTAGGTATTTATGATGATTTTGAAATAGCCAAAAAAGAACGAAAAATTAACCAGGAGCAATTCTTTTATCCATACTTTCCCCACGCACATTACAAAAAAAATAATAAGTTGCGTATATTTTAATTTTAGGAATGGTGTTCTTCATTTTAATTTTGCGTATATTTTATTTATTCAGAGTCTGAACCAGCATCTGAACCATCCGCATCGTCAGCGCCCGCAACCTTTGCTGCTTCCGTTTTAAGAGCTTCAAGTACATCATCATGATTAGCCCGCATATATTGATAATAGGCAGATCGCTGCGCTGTAGCTAATGCATCACCATTAAGTTCCTTAAACTTTTCATTTTCAGTATCGATGGTCTTTTTAACTTTAGCCGTCAGATACTTATCAAATTTAGCAGGGGTAGCTTTGTGCATTTCTTTAAAAAGTGTCATTTTGTTAAGACGCGGTGCTGTTACTTTTTTGACCGCAGTCTTTTTTGTTGCTGTTTTCTTAGGGACGGACTTCTTAACGGTAGGTGTTGTAGAAGGTGTTGCTTTTTTGATAGGTGCTTTAGAAGATGATTTAGGCGCAGCTTTCTTTTGCGGTTCGTCGCCATCTGCATCGTCGGGCTCTTCAGCATCGTCGGGCTCTTCAGTGTTATCAAGTTCAGCGTCGGGCTCGTCAGCGTTAGGTTCATCAGCATCATCGGGCTCTTCAGCATTAGGTTCATCAGCTACCGATGCTACCACCTTAGTACCACGCTTAGTTGGTGCTTTCTTAATAGCTAGCTTACGTCCCACGGCGGGTTTACGACCCGTCGCTTTCTTTACTACTGGCTTAGAAATCTCACTTAAAGTCGCACCCGCTGTTTGTTCTAGTGTATCAATCTTTATGCTAATGTTAGTCACCATCCCGTGAATTTCGGAAGTCTCACTAATACCGGAATGTTGCTCCTCACGAAGCTTATTAATAGCTTCAATGATAGGTTTTAGAGCCGTATTAAGATCAGCAAGAGTGATAGCTTTAGCCATTTTTTACGGTAAAAATATGATTTATAATACGGTTATATATTTCCTTTAGTGTGAATTCATTTTTTGTTTTTTTCCTTTTTGTTTTATAGTGCTTTTCATCTCAGCCTTCTAAAATTTAAATAGCAATAAAACAAATAGACCACGAAAACAAATATCAACAATACATCGATAAATAAGTTAAATTTGCAGATTGCTCAAAAATTCCAAGTTTATTCAATAACATAACATTTACGTGAATAGGTAGATCTCCAGATATTGAATAACTAAATATCTTTTTTGTTGGATCTGCAGTATTAGCATTACAACACAATAGTGCTCCTAATTTATTGACCGTGTTCTGAATATACTGGGTTATACGACGCATTCCATCTTTATCTTCTTTATTGGCAGTATGAACGATTTCATGAATAGCTTCATCTGAAAAGATAACTTGTTCGTTCGTAATACTCGCGTTCGCTAATTCTCGAGGAACAATATACCGTTTAGCGATTGTTTCTTTTTCTATAGCTGAATAACCTGCTAAATCAATAATAGGTAGTCTATTCTGCAATACAGCGTCAATATTTTTTCTGTCATTCATAGAATAAACAAATGTTATATTTGATAAGTCGATAGAGATTTCCGGCATATAGTGATCTTGGAATGATTTCTGCTGTACTGGATCGGACACATGTAAAAATACATTGCCCACATGGCTAGACAACCCGATTTTATCAAATTCATCAAAGAACAACACGCCGGATTTTGTTCTCTGGGAATCGACGGTTTTTAGATTTACTAGGGTTCTAACTAAAACACCCGGTGTAGAGCCTATATATGTGTATGAATGCCCGAGATAATGCGCCGGATCAACGCTGCCTCCCATATTAATTTTAGCAAATGGCTGACTTGTAGCATCACAAAATGTTTGTATCAATTCAGTATTATGGGTTACCATACATGACGCTAGTAAAAATCTACCATTGCCGTCAAGTGTAAATCCGGCGTAATCACCACGTTCATATTGCGTTACTGTAAAATTTGTTTGATTTCTAGTTTTAATGTCTGGTAATTCAGAAATGTCTGTATTGATAACTATTGAATCCATTAATTGGTAGCATTCAAACCCCAAACTTCGAATCAAAAACTTAAATTGTTCTGATAATATCTTATCTTTTACCTTGATAGTCTTAGATTTTTTACTTACAAGTTTTTCGCGGAAGTCTTCTAATCTACTTGTACGCTGTTTCTGAATAGGCTCCACCCGACCATCAACACCATCGTCTAAGTTAGCAAAATATTTTAGTCCACTTAATGATATTTTGGCGGGTTCTTTGGATTTTTTAGGTTCTTGAGGAACAGGCGTTCTTGACCGTCCCGTATATTTTTTTGGAGTTGGTGTTATTGGCGACTTTGGTGTATTTGGGTTATGCGGCGTATTTGGCGCGACTGAAGACTTTAGAGCCGTCGAAGACTTTAGAGCCGTCGAAGACTTTAGAGCCGTCGAAGACTTTAGAGCCGCTGGTGATTTAGATTTTGTCATAAACTTTGTATGCGGTGTATTCGGAGTTTTGGGGGTATTTAGATTATGAGTTATATTAGGTACCCCAGCCGGCTTTTTTAATATTGACTTTCTCGGTTGACTGGCAGCTCTTAGAGTACTAGGCGTAGTCGGTCTAGACGCCGGTCTAGATTGTGGCTGGCTTGCAGATCTATTTGATCTGTTCGAAAGAGTTGATACTGCCGAACTTGGCGTTGTCGGTCCAGAAGTATTTTTTACATTGCGCGTTATGCCGGCATCGCGAGTTACGCTGTTAGATCTAGAATTAGGCTTTGAATCGCTCGATACAAATGTGTTTGCGTCGCAAAAGCCTTTAATTAACTTATACCGCACATCACGCGTATTATAAAGGTACTCATCCGGCACATATTTGTGGTTAAGCAAATACCCAATTTCTGCTTTATCAATTGTTTCAAGCGACATCGGTGTTTTGTTTGAATTGACGCATGAAGATATTTCATCTAATTTTTTAGTAAGGTAATCTTTAATAACCTCATCAATAGACTTTTTTTCACTCCCTAGTAGCAATCCAACTAAATAAGGGTCATTCTTTATAGCCTGCCGTTGATATTCGACGGGCTTAGAAAATAGCTTATGCTTAGATTTCCAAGAGTCTGCTTTAGTGATATATTCAGTAAGCGGTATATCAACGACTTGCCCATTAAATTCATTATATAACGATAATACGTGAACGCTATTAGTTATAAAGGGGTCGCCGACCTCTGGTATAATTCGATACATCTGATCGATACCAGATGATGTAGACATAACAATTCTAGGTTGATTATCATCCCCCATCAATATATCACCACGAGCTATGTTTTTAGCAGCCTTCATTCCGCCGAAAAATAACAAAATCTGGGTATCAGGATGCAAACACTTTCCAACACCGGGAGGTCCACATAAAGCTAATGACATACTACGAGCAGACGGATTACGGATTCGAAGAGCCAACAGTTCCAATAGTCGTTCCTTCGCACGTACCATTCCAAATAATTTAGAATCCATATACTGTTTTACATTGTATAAAAATTCATGAATTTTGTTAGGACCATCGGATATTGATACCCCTAACGGAAATAGTCGGTCTGAAATTTTTAATCCCCACTTAATCCATTCCATAAGCTTGGCGTGTGTATCATCACCGGTAGATAATGTATCTAATACTTTAAGCTGTTCTAGTAAAACAATCTTATTTTTCCGTGAAACATCAGATCGAATAATTTGTATTTTAAGCGGCATAGGCTCTGTAGTTACTAATTCATCACATTCGCGTTCAGCCTCCTCTAACGTTTCAGTTGTTTCCTTAGTTTTCTCATATTCCTCTATTCTCTTAAATATGTCTTTTTTCTTTTGAAAGTATTCAGCAGTGCCTCCCATCATATTTTGTAGAATTTCTAGTTGTTCCATGATGTTGTATTTTTCCGTAAGTGACATTTTACTGGTCAATATAGTAGATTGTTCGGGCGTGTCTTGGAGTTTATCATATATTTGGGTGGCAATATCGCGCAGTTTGCGACGTTTATATAATGGTATTTTCGCCATCCATAGATTTATTACATGCTCTTTACGCTTTTCATCGGCTAATTTACGCTTATTTAGTATACTTTGTAGTGTTTCTTTTGATGTATCTATTTCGTCATCATCCGTAAAACTAGAATCGGAACTAGAATCTACTTCGTCATCCGTAAAACTAGAATCAGAACTAGAATCTACTTCGTCATCCGTAAAACTAGAATCAGAACTAGAACTACTATAAATTGCTCTGAATCGTTTTTTTTGTATTTTAGGTTCATAGCTACTTTCACTTTCACTTTCACTTTCACTAGATACTAAACTGTGTCTCTTAAAAGGTAGTCTCTTAGGAGGCATTCTTTATAAGGTATATCTTAGATTACGCTTATCTTCAAAAAATAAAATATAAAATTATTGTTTAGCCACTAAAGTAGAAACTAATTTAATGTCTACTATTTTATTATGGTTTGTCTGTAAGTATTTAATTTGGTCTGGAGTCATCTGACTTGCCCAAATATAAGTATATTTTATATACTCTTTAGGAACATTCCTAAAAACTTTAGCATATTCTACGTTTTTTCTTAGTAGATTAGCTTGATGACTTAAATGTATACTACGATTACCAATAAACCACGGCATCGTAATTTTCCCATGGATCGTATATAATTGCATGTTATTTTGGAATCCGCGTCTAATCCATTCTAGAACCATCTCGTTATAATACAACATCAGTGCTTTAACGTGCCCAGTCCACATTTTAACCGCTGGATGATTTCGCCACCCCTTTGTTTTAGTTGCGTCTGTTAAAATATTAAGGATTTGTTTAGCTTCAACACGCTGTTTCCCTAACCGTTTATTATCCAGAACTTTCGCGCACTTTTTAAAGTCTGCATATGGAATAAACGTATTTACCATTTTATCCCTATATATATTAATGTAAATTTAGCTCATTGAACATATAGTTTGATAGAATCTCTTCGCCGGATAGCTCATCTGTTTGTGTCGGAAGATAAATATCACAAAATTCACAAGTGAATAGTAATATCTACCTTATACGCAGCTATTTTCAGTTATAAATAACTTAGAACAACCACGTAATAACCTAGCACTTATAAGTGCTGTTTTAGGG
>JACCDH010722309.1_pt1 | contig 29243 bp, 23 predicted proteins | sample 7442481 | NCBI WGS metagenome assembly JACCDH01 (sample SAMN15323433, study PRJNA562643) | freshwater metagenome | isolation source: river surface water | place: USA:Blue River Watershed | collected 2017-08-15 | reverse complement strand
GGCACCTTCAAAAAACAAGGAGACGGGGCCCATGAAAAACAGGCTCAAATTTGTCGCCGGCCTCGCGCTGCTGTCGACTGCGATGCTGGTCCACGCCGACCGCAGGGCCGATGAACTCGCCGCCGGACGGACACTGTTCAACAACAACGGATGTGCGAATTGCCATGAAATGACCGAGCGGGCCGGCGGACCGGCGCTGAAGGAGATTGCGGCGCGCTACAAGGGCAAGAAAGTGGTCGATGAGATCGCCTCCCGCATCCGAGAGGGTAGCGGCGGTCGCTGGGGCGACGGTGAATTGCACCCGCCGCAGGGCTGGCTGGAGCCGGGCGAGGCGAAGCTGGTGGCCAACTGGATACTGAACGGCGCGCCTTAAGGCAGGCCGCCTACCCGGGAAAGCGGCGCAATCGTCCGGATTCAGTGCACCGCCCGCATCACTGCGGGCACATCGCTTCGGACATGATCTTGCGGCGCTCTTCCGGATCCGATTCCTTCTGCAGCTTTTCCATCAGCGCCGCAAGGCGTTTGCCCTCGGCCTGCATTTTCGGGTTGTCGGACAGCTGCGGAGCAGCGGCGCCGGGCGTCGTTGCTGGCGGCTGGCCGGCGGCCGGCGCTTGCGGCTCGGCGGTTTCTGCAAAGGCAGCGGCGGCCAGCAACAGGCTGGCGCCGGCAGCGATCAGGGACAGGGTTTTCATTCGTATCACCTTCTCCGGACATGCACGGAATGCGAACAACCCATTATAAGCGGGACATTTCACCACTTCCTTGACTTCCGCTCTTGACGTGGCTTTCGGGTATGCTTGCGGCCTTCGAATAACCCCGCAAAAAGGACTTCCATGCCCCTCGTCAGGATAGACATCGGCCCCGGCCATCCCGCCAATTTCGGACGCGCCGTCGGCGAAATCGTGTACCGCGCGATGACCACCGAGATCAACGTGCCGGCCGACGACAAATTCCAGATCATCACCGCGCACGAGGCGACGGAGCTGAACATCCCGAAGAGCTACCTCGGCATCGAATACAGCGAAGGCATCGTGTTCATCCAGGTCACGCTGAACGCCGGACGCACCACCGAGCTGAAGAAGAAGTTCTACCAGCGCATCGCCGATGACCTGCACGCCGAGCTCGGCGTGCGCAAGCAGGACGTGTTCATCAACCTGGTCGAAGTGGACAAGGAAAACTGGTCTTTCGGCAACGGCGAGATGCAATACGGCCCGAAATGATCGAACGCCTTGCCGAGCGCGTCGGCAGTCACCTGAAGCTGACGTTCTATCTGTGCCTGCTGACTGCAGGCGCGGTCGGCCTGTTCCTGAAGGATGCGCCGTCGTCCGGCGCGCTGCTTCCCGCCGTCTACCAGTGGAGCGTGGTCGGCTACTATGGCACGCTGCTGCTGATCGCGGCGCTGCTGCTGCTGCCACTCGGGCTGTCGCGTTACACGCGCTGGCTGTGGCCCGTGCTCGGCTGGTGCTGGCTGCTCTATCTTGCGATCGACCTTACGGTATTCAACCTCTACCGTTTCCATCTCGACTGGCTGATGGTCGACATGTTCCTGCGCGATTTCCGCGGCATGGGCATTCCGGTCTTCGTGCTCGCGCTGTTTGCGGCACTGGCGGTCGCGCTGCTCGGTTTTGTCTGGTGGCTGTATGCGAGCCGGCATTCGGGACACCGCCGCCATTGGCCGTGGTTCGCGCTGGGCCTCTTGCTGATGCCGCTCGCGCTGGCGATCAATTCGGTGATCAACATCTGGGCGCAGCATTTCGTGCGCGACGAGATCACGCGCTACCGGCCTTTCCTGCCGATCTACCATCCGGTCGAATCCGACGCCAACGGCGCGCGCATCAGCGGCTGGTGGCCGGCGGTCTTCCCGGCTGCCTACGGCAAGGCTGACGAGTCGCTGGCCGGCGGTGGCGGCATTGTCCGCTACCCGCGCGCGCAGCCGCAATGCAGCGCGGCGCCGGATGCGCCGTCGATACTGATGATCGTGCTCGAGAGCTGGCAGGCCGACGCGATGACGCCGCAGATCACGCCCAACATCGCCCGCTTCGCGAGCACCGGCACGCGTTTCGCACAGCACGTGTCGAGCGGGGCCGTGACTGTGCCCGGCCTGTTCGGACTGATGTACGGACTGCACCCGAATTACTTCCAGCTGACGCGCTCGGCGGTCGACAGTTTCCCCAGCCTGTACACGCAGACGCTGAACGAGCAGGGCTATCGCACGCGCGTGTTCACGTCGAGCGACCTCGACGGCTTCTCGCTCAAGGGCATGTTCTTCCCGAAGATCGCAGCGGAAGATTTCGTCACCGGCAAGGACGATGCCGCGCTGGTCGAGCGCTACATCGGCACGCTGAAGCCGGGCGCGGTCGAGCGGCGTTTCGACTTCCTGTTCCTGACCGCGTCGCACTCGCCGTACCGCTACCCGGCGGAGTACGCGCGCTTCAAGCCGCTGCCGGTAGTCAAGGGCGGCTATGCGCTGGACAGGCAGGCGGACAACACACCGTACAAGAACGACTACTTCAACAGCCTGTACTACCTCGACGCGCAGGTCGGCCGGCTGCTGGACGCCGCGGGCAGGCAGGGCGCGTTGAAAAACACCTGGGTGATCATCACCGGCGACCATGCGGAAGAGTTCAATGAGAACGGCCTCGGCTACTGGGGCCATGGCAGCAACTTCACGCGCTGGCAGACGCAGACCCCGATGATCGTGCGTGCGCCCCGGCATCCGGGCGGCCGCGTCGAGCAACGGCTGTCGCTGCACCAGGACGTGGTGCCGACGCTGATGCAGGAAGCGCTGGGCTGCACGTCGCCAGTGACGGATTACAGCAACGGGCACAACCTGTTCGACCTGCCCGAAAAGCGCGGCACCGTCGTCGCGTCCTACATGGCGGACGCCTACCTGATCGATGGCCGTGTGCTCGAGCGCAGCGTCAAGCGGCGTTACCAGTGGAGCGACATGAAGCGCGAGGCCGACAGCCCGCCGGCCTCGCAGGTGCAGGCGCTGCGTGCCGAGGAAGGGCGCTTCCTGTCGCGCTGAGGGGCGCGCGCCACTCAGCCCCGTGTGCGGCGACGCAAGCCTCAGGCCGGCAGGCTGACCGTGATAGATGCATCGAGCTTCGCCAGCAGCGTCGCGTAACTTTCCTGCTGCGCGGCCGTCAGCTCCAGCGTGCTGCCGTCGGTCACGGTGAACGAGGCCAGCTTGTCGAGCGTGCTCAGCATGGCGAGAGCATTGACGATGTTGTCCGCCGTGTCGGCAACGGCAAGCCCGCTCACATGATCGTTTGCCGCGATCGCCTGTGCGTCGTCCGCACCAGCCTCGGACACCGACAGCGCATAGCCGTCCGGCAGCTTGCCGATCAGCGCGGCGCCCGTCTGCAGTTGTGCGGCGCTGATCTTCAAGGCTGTGCCCGCATCGCTCAGCTCCACGCCCTGCAGCTTGTTCGCCGCCGCCGACAGCGCATCCCAGTTGTCCGCCACATTCACGCTGCTGTCGCTGACGCTCACGCTGGCCACATAGGCTTGCTGCGCGATCAGCGCGACGTCTTCCGCCTTCACGCCGGTGACGGCGAGGCTGAGATTGCCGCTGAACTTTGGCCACAGCGCCTGGCCGCTGCTGTACGCGGCCGACGTGACTGTCAGGTCGCCGGTGTCGCTCTGGCTCATCGACAGCAGGCGTGAGCCCAGCTCCGCCAGCCCGGACAGCTGCGCCACGAGATTGGCAGCCGTGTCGCTGACCGTCAGCGTCGCGACGGCCTGGTCGGATGCCAGCGCGGCGGCGTCCTCGGCGCCCATGCCGGTCAGCGACAGCGTGTAGCTGCCGGCTATCTTGGCCAGCGTGGCGGCGCCGCTGGCGTATTGCGCAGCACTGAGCGTGATGCGGCTGCCGTCGCCGGCGAGGCCTATCGAGGCCAGCGTATCGCCGAGCGCGACCAGCGCATTGAATTCGCTGCCGATCTGGTCCGCGCTGTCCTGCACCCCGATCGCGGTCACGCGCGTGTCGGCGGCGAGCGCGGTCAGCTGCGATGCGGTGGCCCCGGTCACGGACAGCTTGAGGTCAGACAGCTTCTGCAACACGCTCTGGTTGGCCGCGTACTGCTCGCCGCTGACCTGCAGACTTGCCGCGGCATCGCTGATGCTGATGCCGGTCAGCTGCTCGCCCAGTGACTGCAGCTCGTCGAGCTGGTCGGCGATGTTGGCCGCGCTGTCGCGGACCGTGATCGTCGCGACCGTGGGCAGATCGGCCAGTTGCATTGCATAGCTCGCGCCGGCATTCGTTACCGCGAGCGTGTAGCGGTCGACGATCTTGTTCAGCGCGTCGGCGTCGCTGACGAGCTGGCTCGCGCTCACGCTCATCGTCGATGGCGTGCCGGTCTGGTCGATGGAGACCAGCTTGTCGCCCAGCGCCTGCAGCTTGTCGAGCTCGGCCGCGATGTTGTCGCTGCTGTCCTCGACCGCGATCTCGACCACGCGCGAGTTCGCGGCCAGCGTCGTCGCGTCTGCCGCGCCGGCGCCCGATACTGACAGCGTGTAGTTCGTATCTATCTTCGCCATCAAGTCCGCGTTCGACTGCAGCAGCGTCGCGCTCAGCGACAGCTTGCCGGCATCCGACACTGAAATCGTCTCCAGCTTGTCGATGATGCCGACCAGTCCTTCGAGGTGCGCCGACAGCTGGCTTGCGCCATCGCTGACGGATACGGTCTTCACATGGCTGTCGTCGGCGATGCCGGCCGCGGCCTCGGCGCTGGCCTTGCTGATGGCCAGCTGGTAGTCGTCGCCGAGCTTGGCCAGCAGCGACGCAGATTGCGCGAACTGCGCCGCGCTGAGCGCAATCGCATCGCTGTCGGATTGCGTTATGCCCGAGATGCCGGCGGCCAGCGGCAGCAGCGTGTTCCAGTATGTCGACAGGTTGGCGGCGCTGTCGGCAAGCGCGAAGCTGTCCACATCGTCGCGCCCGCCTATGGCAGCGGCCCTGGCGGCCGTCACCTCGCTGACCTGCAGCGAGTAGCCCGTCGTGATCTTGGCGATCACGGCGGCAGAGGATTTCAGCTGCGCGGCGGTGAGGGCCACGGTCGATCCGCCGGCAAGCGAAATGCCGGCCAGCTTGTTGCCCAGCGCCTGCAGCTCGGCCAGCTTGCCGCCCACGGCCTCGCCGGAATCATCCACCGACAGCGAACTGACGCGCTTGTCCGCGCCCACGCTGGCCGCATCGGCGGCGGCCACGCCGCTCAGGCTCGCGCGGAAGCCATTGTTTATCTTGTCGAACGTTGATGCCGCATCCGTCCACTGCGCGCCGCTCATGGACAGCGGCGTCAGGTTGTCGGTCAGCGTGATCGTCGCCAGCTTGGCGTCCAACGCCTTCAGCGCGGGCAGGTGGGCCATCAGGTTGGCGCCGCTGTCGCTCACCGATACCGTGGACACATGGTCTTGCCCGGCCAGTGCGGTCGCCTTCTCGGCACTCGCACCGGAAAGCGCAAGCTTGTACTCGCCTGACAGCTTGCCCAGCAGCGTGGCGTTCTCGCTGTACTGGCCGACCGTGATCGCTATCGCGTCGTCGACGCTGTCGAGGGTAATCGTCCCGAGTTCGGTGCCGAGTCCGGCGAGCGTGTCGAAGTTCCGCGCCACACGGGCGCTGGTGTCCGATACATCGACTTTCTTCACGACAGGATTGGCGGCGATCGCGCTCGCGTCTGCCGCGCTGGCGGCGCTGACCGATACCGCGTAGTCGCCGGCTATTTTTTCCAGCGTGCGCCGGCTCGCCCTGTACTGGCTTGCCGACAGTTCCAGCGTCTTGTCGTTGCCAGACACGGTGAGGGACTTGAGCTTGATGCCGATTGCGTTCAGCGCCGCCATGTCGGTCGCGATTGCGCCTGCCGAGTCGCTGACCTCGACGGTGGCGACGTCCTCATGGTCGGCAGCGGCCGCGGCCTCTGACGCTTTCACGCCGCTCAGCGCGACGTCGTAGCTGTTGATGATCTTCGCCAGCGTGGCCGTGTTGTCCGTGTACTGCTTGAGCGTCAGCGACAGCGGCGCGGCGCTGCCCGATTGCACGATGCCAGTCAGCTTGTCGCCGGCGGCGGCCAGCGCATCGAAATGGCTGCCGATGTTGGCAATGCTGTCGGTGACCGAGAAGCTGGCGACCAGGTCGTCATCGGCCAGCTTGGCGGCATCGGACGCCGGCGCCTGCCGGATAGCCAGCGTGTAGTCGTCCAGCTTGGCCAGCACGGCGGCGTTCGCGGTGCGCTGCGCAGCGGTGATCTGCAGCGCCGCCGCCGTTCCGCTTTGCGTGATGCTGCCTATCTTGCCTACCACTTTCTGCAGGCTGTCGATGCGGCTGGCGATATTGCCGCTGCTGTCGACGATGGCCATGGTCGACACATTGGCGTTCGCTGCCACCCGAGTTGCGCTCTCGGCGCTCACGTTGTTCACGGACAGCGAGTAGCGATTGCTGATCTTCGCCAGCGCCGACGCATCCGCCGCCAGCTGGCTCGCTGTCAGCGACAGGGTGGTGGAATCACCGGAGACCGTGATTGACTTCAGCTTCTTGCCTATGCCCTGCAGCGCGTCGAGCTTGCCGGCGATCGCCGCGCTGCCGTCGGTCACACTAAGCGTCGCGACATCGTCGCGCGCGGCCACCGTGGCGGCGTCGGCGGCGGCAGTCTCGCGCACGTCGATCAGGTAAGGCGATGCGATCTTGTCCAGCACACCGTCATAGCGCGCAAGATCGGTGCTGGTCATCTGCAGCTTGTCGTTGCCGGCGAGCGTGATTTTCGCCAGCTTGTCCACCGGCTCGCTGTCGCCGACGGCCATCGCGGACTTCAGGGCGGCGAGCTGCTGCGACAAATTGGCTGCCGTGTCAGTGACAAGGATGGCGCTGACGTGCTCGTCTGCGGACAAGGTCGCGACATCGGCCGCGCGCGCATCGCTGATCGACAGCGCGTAATCGCCCTCGTCTATCTTCTGCAGCAATGCCGATCCTGCGGTGCGCTGCGCCCGGGTCAGCGACAGCGCGGCCGGCGTACCCGTTTGCTCGATCGCGCCGATCAGCGGGTTCAGCGACAGCAGCTTGTTGAAGTTCGCGGCGATCGCGCCGCTGCTGTCGACGATGTCCATCGAGGTCACGTTGCGCAGCGTGGCCGCATAGTCCGCCTGCTTCACGCTGACGCCAGTGAGCTTGAGCTGGTAGTCGTTCGAGATCTTCGACAGCACCTTGCCATTGGCGAGCAGGGTCGCGATGTCGATCTCCATCGGCGCCACGCTGGACTGCGTGACGGATTCGAGTTCGGTGCCGATCGCGTTCAGGTCGGCGAGGCTGGCAGCGATGTTGGCGCTGCTGTCCGACACTGTCACGCCGACCACCCGGTCGCGCGCCGCAATGGACTTGGCGTCGGCCGCTGCCGCGTTCGTCACGGCAAGGCTGTAAGCAGTCCCTATCTTCGCGAGCGTATCGGCCATGCCGTCCAGCTCGCCGGCGGAGATGCGTATCGAACTCGATCCGAACACGTCTATCTTTGCCAGCGTGTCGCCCAGTTCCTTCAGCGCGCCGAGATTGGCTGACAGGTTGGACGCGGTGTCGGCCACCGAGACCGAGCTCACATGGTCCTTCGCGGCAATGGTGGCCGCATCGCTGGCGAAGGCCAGCCGCACCGCGATCGAATAATCGCCGCTGATCTTGTCCAGCGTGGCCGACTTGGTTCGCAGCTGCGAAGCGGTCAGCGACAGTGGATCGGTATCGTCGCCCGACGACAGTGATTTCAGCTTGCTGCCCAGGCCGTCGAGCGCATCGAAGTATTTCGACAGGTTCGCGCTGCTGTCGACGACGGCCATGTCCGTGATCCGCGAGTCCTTCGCCAGCGCGATGGCGGCAGCGGCGCCGACGGCCGAGGCCGACATCTGCACTTGGCCGGAGATTTTTGCCAGCAGCGCGTTGCCCTTGCCGATCTGCGCCGCGCTCAGCGCCAGCGCTTCGGCGGTCCCGGTCTGCGCGACCTGCCTGATCTTGGCCAGCACCGGGGTCGATGTCAGGTCATCCCACGCGGTGGCGATGTTGGCGCTGCTGTCGGCGATGGACAAGTTGCTGACGTCGGTACGCTCGGCCAGCGCCTTGGCGTCGGCCGCGGCAACGGCGCTGACAGACAATGCGTAGTTATTGCCGATCTTGGCGATCGTCGATGCATAGTCCGTCAGTTCGGCGGCGCTCACCGCAAGCTGCGTCGAGTTCCCCTTCAGCTTGATGCCAGACAGCCTGCTGCCAAGGCCGTCGAGTACGTTCATTCCGTCGGCAAGGCGGCCGGCAGTATCGGTGACCGCGAACGAGGTCACGGCCGTGTCGTCGGCCAGATCGGCCGCATCGGCCACTGATGCATTCGACAGCGCAAAGTGAACGCCATCTGTCGCGATCTTTTTTAGTACTTTTGCAAACGCATCGTAATCTTTTGCGCTCATTTGTAGCGCGGAGTCGGGGTCGGTGATCGTGATCGCAGTCAGGCTCTTGCCGAGGCGCTGGAGCTGGTCCAGGTTGCGCGCGACATTCTCGGCGGTGTCCTCGACCTCGATGGTCTTGACCTTGTTGTTGCGCGACAGTTCGGCGAGGTCAGCCAGCGCTGCACCGCGAACATTGAGCTGGTAGCCGCCATAGATCTTGCCCAGCACCAGCGCATCGGACTGCACCTGCGCCGCGCTCACCGACAGGGCCTGCTTGTCGCTCACTTCGGCGCCCAGCAGCTTGACGCCATGGCTTTGCAGCAGGTCGAGGTTGGAGGCGATGTTCGCGCCCGTGTCGACCACCCCGATACCGCGCACGTGATCGTTCTCGGCGATCCCGGGCAGGGCGGCGATGCTGACCTTGCTCACGTTCAGCGAGTACGAATCCTTGATCTTGCCGATTACGTCTGCTGCGCTGCCCAGTTGCGCGGCCGTGATCTCGATCGCGTTGGCCGGCCCGCGCTGGCGTATCTCGCTGATCTTCGCGACATTCGCCTGCAATGCATCGATGGCGTCGCCGAGATTGGCGACCGTGTCGAGCACGGCGATAGCGCTGACTTTCGCATTCGTGGCCAGCGACTTCACCTGCGCGGCGCTCGCGTCGGTCACGTCCACGGTGTAGCTGCCGATCTTTCCCAGCACGCCCGAGCTCGCCTGCAACTGCTTGGCACTGATGGACAGCGACTTGTCGTCGCTGACCGAGATCGATGCGATCTTCCCGCGTACCGACTGCAGCGCGTCGATGTTGCGCGCAATGTTGTCGGCCGTGTCGGCGATCACCACGTTCTTCGCACGCGAGTTCGCGATCGCTTCCAGCGCCGTGGAGACGCTGACGGCGGACGCCGACGCGGTACTCGCGTAGGGCATCGAAACGGACGTGATGGCAGACACAAACATGGTCATTGGAAATCGACCCTGTGCTCGCATTCTTGAGCGACGGCACGAAAGCGGCAAAGATTTGCCGCCCCATCTGAGCGCAGTGAATGCTAACTTTTCAGCGGCAGCCCGGTCGACATATGTCGTGTAGTTCGACCCGGATTTTTCATGGACTTATCTTGTGTCTAGTAACTATAACTGTTACTTTAAAGAAATAAATTTTCGTGCCGCAGAGACGGTTCAGTAAAAAGCGGGGGCGTTTTTGTCGGCGTTTCTTGCGTCAAGCACGGTGGCGTGTATGACCCGGGGCGATCCAATGGCCGCTAAACGGCAGTTGCGAGCGGAAAACTGTCCTTAAAATTGTGCCCGGAAATAGCGCACAAGCAGAATTAATCTGTTGCCCCGAAACTTGTTAAATGAATCACCCGGAGCATAGTGGTGCAGCGGCGCAGGTCGCGCCTGCTTTTTCGGATTTTCTCCGGGATTCACGTGTTATTTCTTGAAACTCAAATAAAATAATCCCGTTTTAATGCGCTTAACTCTTATAAAGAATAAAAATAAAGCGAATTGAGTTTTGAGATCAGGGAAAATAGGGTATGCATCGAGATAACATTCTGACTTTCAATAAGTTCAAATATTTAAAATGGTCGCTTGGGCTTGTCTTCATTTGCATCCTTCTATACCTGACTGATTCGCCGCAGCAACCCGCGGGTGGTGGCACTTTTCTCGGATATGCCTTGGGCACACTTGGCGCTGTTCTGATTGCCTGGCTGATGCTGTTTGGCGTAAGAAAAAGAGCATTTAAATCCAATCTGGGCGCGGTGCGGGGCTGGTTGTCCGCGCATGTTTACCTGGGTTTGTCCCTTGTTTTCATAGTGACGCTCCACAGCGGATTCAATTTTGGCCTGAATCTGCAAACCTTCACCTACGCACTGAGCCTGATAGTCGTCGCCACCGGTTTGTGGGGCGTGGCCATGTACCTCAGCAAGCCTGCCATCCTCAATACCGTGTTAAATGGCAAGACCCTGGAGCAGGCGGGCGAAGCGTTAATCGAACTTGACCGTCAAAGCCTGGAAATCGCAGGCAAGCTAGACCAGGCCATTCAAAGGATGATTCAATCCTCGGCCAATGCACCGATTTTTAAAGGTACCTGGCAACGATATTTTAATGACAAGGTGCATTGCGCCACTGCCAGGGCGGTGGCCGCGCTTACCGATTTCTATGAAAAAAACAACAATAAATCAGGCGCGGGTAATCAGATCATCGAGCAACTGTTTACCCTTCAACTGAAAAGACAGCAACAACTCAACCAGATAAGAACCTATCTCCGGCACAAAAGCTGGAATGAAATCTGGCTGGTTTTTCATGTCTCATTATCGTTTTTCCTGCTGGGCGCCCTGATTGCCCACATTGTTTCTGTATTTGTTTACTGGTAAGTCATGGAACCCAAAAAAGAAAAAAATGCTCTGCTGGATCAGCTGAGCAAATTGAAATCGCCGCCTAAAGGGCGACGTTTTTTTTCTTGGGTGCTTTTTCTGAGCGCAATCACTATTGGCCTGGCCCTGCCTCTGTTTGCCACCATCAGTGTCCCTCCCGCCAAGCCAGCGGTCGCAGCGCAAGCGCAAACCAGTCCAAAACTGCAGCAGATCAGAGCTGATACCCATCATTGGGAGACCACCAGGAAGACTGAGCCGACCCCATACGCACTCGATCAGATGTGGAGTCCGGGCAAATCCTTGCAAAGTGCCCATCAGCCCTGGAGCAAGGACTGCAAAGCTTGTCATACAGAGGCTTTTACGCGCGTAAAAAATGAAGACTGCAAGTCATGCCACAAAAATGCAGGCGACCACATAGGAAAACACCTGAGAAAAACAGCTGATGTCAAAGAAGTTTCCTGTACGAGCTGCCATAAGGAACATCAGGGCGAAGACGGATTGACGAAGCAAAATAAACACTTCATCGGCAAGGCCTGTGTCGAGTGTCACGGCGACATAAAAACGAATTTCAAGGAAGCGAAACTCGACAACATCGAAGACTTCGCTAAAAAGCATCCAGATTTTGCCTATCAAATTGCTCAATCCAATAAAAGCAAAGACCTGAAAGAAGTCCGGATGTCAGCGAATACCAAGCTGACAGAAAAGAATTCGCTCAAGTTTCCCCATGATGTGCACCTCGATAGCAAAGGAATCAAGAGTCCCAAGGGCAATGTCAACATGAAGTGCGCGGATTGTCATACGCCGAAATCGGATGGATCAGGTTTTGAACCGACCACGATGAAAGACCATTGCCAATCTTGCCATGACCTCAGATTTGAGCCTGCCGTTTCGAATCGCGAGGTGCCGCACGGCCCGGTTGATCAGGTCCTGTCAACCCTGAGAGAGTTTTATGGCTATGTTCAAACGGCAGCGGTTCCCATTGACGCAAAACCAAAGGCGGTTGGCATTGAAATTCTCAAGCCCGGCACGCTCCAGTCAGCGCCTCCCAGTTTCGTAACATCGACGGGTGACGCACGCGCCAAAGCGGCCAGAGCGGCAACCTCGTTGTTTGAGGAAACCACCTGCAAAACCTGTCACGTCGTTACCCGATCTTCAAAAGCGGGCAAAGCCGGAACGCCGGGTCATGATCTACCCCAGTGGGAAATCGAGAAAGTCACGGCTAAACATGACTGGCTGAAGAGTCAAATATTCAATCACAACAAACATAAGCTCAGCAGCTGCAAGGACTGTCATCAGGCCGAGCAATCGAAAAAATCTGAAGACGTACTGATGCCCTCAATCAAGGTGTGCCGTGATTGTCATGCCGGTCAAAAACATGAATTCAACAAGATCACTTCAGATTGCGGTCTGTGCCATGGCTTCCATAAGAAATCAGAACCTGGTCGAGGCGCAGTCCTGAATACATCAGCAGCCAGCAAACATAATGAATAAGCGATGGGGGATTGGTTTTTTGTTCTGGGCAAGCGTCTTTTGCACGCAAGTCTTTGGCATGGATTCGACTGAGCAGAAAACGCCGATAAAAATAGCGGGATCGAGTAGTTGCGCAGCCAGCACCTGTCACGGTGGCATTGAGTCTTGGCAAGGATCCAATATCATGGGCAATGAATTCATTACCTGGTCCCGATTGGACAAGCATAGAAATGCCCATCTGTCGCTGCAATCAAATCAGGCAAAATCAATTGCCAACAAGTTAGGATTGGTTAAACCAGCTAACCAAACTCCAGCTTGTTTGAGCTGCCATGCGCGAAATCCAATGCTGAATACGCCGGTATCAGCGGAGGGCATCACTTGTGAAAGCTGTCATGGCAATGCCACCAAATGGCTCAATTCCCACAAGACAAACAGCCATCAGGAAAATATAAAAGCAGGGATGTATCCGACGAATGAGCCGATTGCACAGGCAAAGCTCTGCTTGTCCTGTCACCTGGGGACCAGGGAGCAATTCGTTACCCATAGAATGATGGCGGCTGGGCATCCCAGGCTGAATTTCGAACTCAATACATTCACTGCCATTCAGCCTGCTCACTTCAAGATAGATAGTGACTGGCGTCGACGAAAAGGGGAATACAACCCCATCAAATCCTGGGCGATCGGACAAGTAATTGCTTCCCAATTGATCCTTGATTCCTTTGCAGACCCCAAGCTCGGCCGCGATGGAATTTTTCCGGAATTGGTTTTGTTTGATTGTCATGCTTGCCATCGCCAGATAAGCGAGAAGAGAGGTACGCCAAGGTGGGAAATCGGGCCTGGTCGCATCCATCTGAATGATGGTCATTTTCTGATGCTAAGAGCAATTCTCAAGGTGGTCGCTCCCGGGGAATCAGCCGAATTCAATCAACTAATTTCAAGACTTCAGATTGCAATTTCATCTGACTACGGCACAGATGTTACTGCCCCCGAAGTCATCGCCAGGGACATTGCCAGATCACTGGATAAATACATATCCGTCATTGCTCGACAGCCAATGGACCATAAGCAGCTGGGAGGCATTTTCCTGGCCATGGTGGAAGAGTCTTCCAAGGGGCAATTTACAGACCCTACCGGCGCGGAACAGGCCTATATGTCAATTTCGAATTTGGCCTCCCAACTTTACAAGCTGGGTGCGCTTAAATCCGGGACCAAGGTCAATGGCGTGCTGGCGGACATGAGAAAAAATCTGAGTAATGATGAACTGTATCAAGCTGAAGTTTTTTCTGACCAGCTGAATAAACTGAAAAATATTCTCACAGTGAGCAAGTAAGCCATGAGTGATTCATTCATTCGCCACCAGCCATCCACCAGCGAACACCCGAAAATGATGTTCGCTCAAGCTGAAGCCGAATACGACATCATCATTATTGGATCAGGCCCTGCGGGCCTTTCCGCAGCGGCGCATGCAAAAAAATTAAATGCCAGCCATGTCTTGCTCGAGAGTAAGCCCTACCTTGCGGATACCATTTTCAAGTTTCAGAAAGGTAAGCATGTCATGGCGGAGCCCGGTATTCTGCCGCTCCGAAGTGACTTGCAATTCGGGGCGGGACTCAGAGAGAAAGTCCTGGAAAACTGGAATAAAGGCATTGCAGAAAATCAGGTAAACGTTGCGTATGGAAAAACGGTTACCCATATTCAAAGAGATGAGCAGAGCACGACCTTTACCGTTCAATGCGAGGACGGATCAACATTCACCAGTCGGTCTGTCATCCTCGGAATTGGGCTCCAGGGCAATCTGCGAAAACTGGGCGTCCCTGGTGAAAATTTGGATCGTGTTCAATACACGCTGACCGACCCGGATGAGTATAAAAACGAAACCATTGTTGTCGTGGGGGCTGGTGATGCCGGGATTGAAAATGCCCTCGCATTAATGCCGCACAATAATGTCGTCATCATGAACCGACAGGCTGAGTTTGCCATGTGCAAGGACGGCAATCGCAGCTTGATTACAAATGCCGAAAAAGCGGGAAAAATTCGAGTCTGTTATTCCGCCAATACAGTCAAAGTACAAGAAACCGGCAGCGAGCCGCCGTTAAATTTCATTTACAGCGGAAATGATGGTGATGTGACGATTCCATGCCACCGCGTCATTGCCCGTCTCGGCGCAATCCCTCCACGCAAGCTGGTAGAGAGTTTCGGCATCCAGTTCCCGAATCAAAATCCCACTTCGGTCCCTGTCCTTTCTGAAAAATATGAGTCCAACGTGCCCGGGCTCTTCATTGTTGGCGCGTTAGGGGGATATCCTCTCATCAAGCAGGCGATGAACCAGGGTTACGAGGTAGTGGAAACCATCCTTGGTCGAGAAATTGAACCGGTTGATGAGCCGCTTCTGAAAGAAAAAATAAAAAAATGGAAGCCCGCATCAGCGCCGGCGGAAGCCCTGGATCTCATTTTCAAAAGAGTGCCGCTATTCCATGGGCTGTCAAAATTGCAGCTGCGGGAATTTGTACTTGAGTCCCAGATTCTCACTCCTAAAGAGAACGATCTGGTATTCAAAAAGCATGACTACACCAATACCTTCTTCTCGATTATTGAAGGCGAAGTGAAGGTTGAAATTGAAAAAGAAGATGGCTCACGCAGCTACATTACGCTGAAAGAAGGCGCATTCTTCGGTGAGATGGGCCTGATCTCTGGCCGTCGAAGAAGTGCAACGATCCTTGCGGGTAAAAATTGCGCATTGATTGAAACGCCAAGAAACGCAATGCTGAGATTGATTGCCGGCGTCGATGATGTCAGGCAGAAAATAGATAACGCATTCCTGAGAAATGCTATCTACACCTACATAGGTCCGATGCTCGATGCAAAGACCGTCGATCAACTCATAGAGTACGGCGTCGAAAAGAAACAGTTCAAGACCAATCAGGTTCTGTTCTCGGAAGGTGACGAGGCGGACGGACTGTATTTGATCAGGAGCGGATCGGTTGCCGTTTCCAGGATGGTCAGCAACAAGCCGAAAATCCTATCCTACGTCTCGGCCGGTAACTACGTAGGAGAAATGGCGTTAGTGAACGACACTACACGTGTCGCGACTGTGACGGCAACGACTGCGACAGAAGTTCTGATTCTGAAATCAGAAAGCTTCAAAGAGCAATTGCAGCTCAATCCGGAATGGCAGGCATCCATCAAAAAGGTCATGGCGGACAGAATCCGCTCTAACGTTACGCAAGAAAATAATGGCGGCAAGAGTACGGATGTGATTCAGTTCCTGCTCAATCAAGGCGTTGGTGCGGCTTCCGACGTCTTGATTATTGACGAATCATTGTGCGTCCAATGCAATAACTGTGAAACTGCCTGTGCAGAAACCCATAATGGGGTTTCGCGCTTGAAGCGTGAAGCAGGACCGTCCTTTGCAAATTACCATCTACCGGTAGCCTGCAGGCACTGTGAAAATCCAAGCTGCATGAAAGAATGTCCGCCGGATGCCATTCGTCGCGGCAAGGACGGAGAAGTCACTATCTCTGACGCTTGCATTGGGTGCGGCAATTGCGAGCGAAACTGCCCGTATGGAGTAATTCAAATGGCAGTTCAAAAACCTCCTCAAAAAGGTGGCAACTTGATGTGGTTGCTTTTTGGTTTGGGTAAAGCGCCAGGTCAAAGAGCCCCGGCATATGATCCAGATGCACAAAAGAAGGCAATCAAATGTGATTTGTGTAAAGGCCAGAATGGCGGCCCCGCATGTGTACGCGCATGCCCCACTGGTGCAGCAAATCGAATGTCCCCGGAGAAGATATTAAAACCGATTCAATTTGCTGACTAATAAAAAATATAACAAAAGCCATTTGGCTTTCACGGTCGTCCAATGTTGAAAACAATAAAGTTCCTACAACTGGTCGCGGTACTCGGCATAAGCATGATGTCTGGGCAGGTTTTCGCTGCGCAAGCTGAGGCGAACTCGGCACAAGCACCCAAAAATATTCAAGTGCAAGCGCAAAGCGATCCTCATGCAGATGTATTCGCTGAAACGAATTACCCTTCCGCGACTACTTGTGCGAGTTGCCACCCTAAAGTTTTTTGGGAATGGGCGGCATCGAATCATGCCTATGCATCGGTTTCACCGATGTTCCACAAATTCGAACAAGCAGTAAATGACCTGACTTCGGGCACGATGGGAAGCTTTTGCGTTCGTTGTCATCAGCAAATAGGAACACAACGCGGTGAGGGACGAGCAGATCCCTTGTGGGCAAGGTCGGCCATTGCCAGAGAGGGTGTCACCTGCGTCACTTGCCACAGGGTGAGCCAGGAGTTTGGCAAAGTAAACGGAGAGCGCCACATTACTCCCGGTGACTCCAATGCGCCTGTCTACAATTCAGGCAAAGCTACTGCTGCTGCAGCCGTCATTGAAGATCGCGAATATTATCGGGTCTCCACAAAACCGGGTGAGCCCGGTAGAAAAATCCATCTGGGCGCAATTAAATTCGACCAGATTAACAAATCAGAATTTTGTGTTTCATGCCATCAGGTGCAGGTTAATCTGGGCATCAAACTCGAGGTGGTATGGGATCAATATCGCGACTCGCCGGCAGCAAAAAAAGGGGTTACCTGCCAGGAGTGCCATATGGGCAAAGTGCCCGGCCATGCAAGCGGATATGAAACCTGGCCAATTGCGATCGTCAACGGTCGAGTAGTCGGAAACAAAGAATCAAAACACTCGAACCATATGTTCTTTGGGCCGGGTTATCCGATTGCCCATCCAGGCATATTCCCCTTCAACCAGCGTGCGCTGAAATGGTCAATTCAGGACTGGCTGAAATTTAATTATCGTGCACCCTGGGGCGAGATTGCGTGGGAAGAAAAGCTCAAGCGTGGTGGCATAGAAAAGCCGGCATTTCCCGAGCCATGGACGAAGGCGGAAGACAGAATTTCAGCCAGGAACATCATTGATCAAAATCTCAAGCTGCTGGAAGACAAGAAAAAGACGCGCCTGCAAGTAATGGAAAATGGAAGCCGCCTGGACGGCCCTTATTTCGTCCAAAAGCCCAGAATCGGGGCGCCACTGAGCTTCAGTTATAGAGTCACAAATATCGATGATGGTCATAACCTGCCATCAGGTTCTTTGGGAGCACAGCCGGAGATATGGCTTAACGTTTCATTGATTGACCCTGATGGAAAAATTGTATGGGAAAGCGGCTATGTAGACAGCAATGGCGACATGGCTGACCATCATTCCTTGGATGTGGCGAAAAAGAAAATCAAGCTGGATGATCAACTCTTCAATCTGCAAACAAAATTTCTGACGACCAATGTCAAAGGTACTGACAGGGAAATGTATCTCCCTGTGAATTTTGATATTGACCAGCTGCCTATGCTCAGGCCGCCAGCACAACCGACATCCGTGCTTAACCATCCTCCTTTTGTGCGCATGGAAGGGCGAAGCATTCCGCCTGAAGGATCAAGGAATGCAAAATATAAGATTCCTGCGGAACTGTTGAAAAAGCCGGGCAAATATAAACTTCAGGCACGTTTGAGGAGCCGTGCGGAGCCGATTTATTTCATGGAATTTGTCGGTGCCACCACGGACATGAAGCGCTCGATTAACCAATGGATGATTGATATTCATCCCCAGGCAAGTGAATTCGTGGTGGATAAATAATGAAGCAATATCAACCACGCATTCAAAAAAACTTCGCGCTCGCGCTATTTTTTCTGGTGCAGGTCTGTGTTGTTGATGCTGAGGTAATCAGGCGCCCGGAAGAGGCACCCGGTATCCCTGTTTCTCCGGAATCTGGTGTTCATGAACAAGCACCTCCCGACATGTCACCAGAGGCCAAGCCTGCGGACTTCGATGTCAAGGGATTCGGCCCAGACCCTGTGTATGAAGAAAGTGCTTACGATCCCGAAGCCCAGTACGCAATTTATGGAAACAAGCGCGTTGTCCCAAAAGTTCATCCTTTACTGGAGTTGGGACAATCGTTGTATGGTGAAGGACCGCTGAACAAAAGTTACAACATCATCGGATCCAAGAATCTGGTTTCGCCTCAGTTTTATATCTATGGAGACTGGCGTACCGTCGTGGCATCAAACAAGAACGGCGCTACAAGACTTGATCAGGTAGTGACGCGTCCCAGCTTTGAATTGGACCTGAAACTGACAGGAACAGAGCGTCTGCACGCACTTGTCAGGCCGCTGGAAAAAAACGGTAAATTCACGCGTCATGAATTTGGCGGCGACAACCCGAAAGGTTCGCAATTAGAAACTGATTTAACGCCCGTGACCTTCTTTTTTGAGGGCGATCTTGGCGCGATTACCGCAGGTTTGAAAGATGAATATGTGAAGTGGGATCTGCCGTTTACCTTCGGATTGATTCCCTTGGTCTTTCAAAACGGCATCTGGCTCGATGATGCCTTCGTTGGTGCCGCATTTACTATTCCGTCCAAAAACAGCAAGCGATTTGACATTTCAAATATGGATGTCACATTTTTTGCAGGCGCTGATCAGGTGACCACGGCCGCAATAAGGAATGGCGCTGCGAATGATGAAAGTGCTGCCAAAATTTTCGGCGCAACTACTTTTATTGAAACTCAGGAAGGCTACATTGAAGCTGGTTATGGCTACACCCAAGATACCAGACCCGGAAACGACTTCAGCTACCACAACGCAACAGTCGCTTTAACAAAGCGCTACGGCGGGATTTTATCCAACAGTATGCGTGCCATCGTAAATTTTGGGCAGAGCCCCTTGAACGGGGAAGCAAAGACTGCGGATGGCTTTCTCTTGTTGGCTGAAAATTCCCTCATAACGAGTCTGCCTTCCACTTTAATTCCGTATGCAAATTTTTATTTGGGCAAAGGCCGCCCTCAATCCTTGGCCAGAGCAGTTGCGGCTGGCGGCATACTGAAAAACGTGGGCATCAATTTTGAAACAGACGGACTAACAGGCTTTCCGAAACTGGATGATACCGGCAACAACACCTACGGCGGTGCATTGGGCATCGAATATCTATTCGAATTGAACAGGCAAATTGTTGTTGAGCTGGCTACGGTACAAGTCACCGGCAATGAAAGCAATAGAATTGCCAAGGGTGCTCAATATGCGCTGGGTGCGAGATATCAAGTACCACTCGATAATGCATGGATATTTCGTGCAGATGCAATCTCAGCAGGATTGGAAAAGGCTTCCAATATAAATGGCATACGTTTCGAATTGCGCAGGAAGTTTTAAACGATGACGCATTTCGCCAACTCGAGCTTCAAGAAAATATTGGTTTGGTTTTGTGCCTTATTGGCCATGACGGTTGTTTGCATAGCTCATTCAACTGCTTTGCCGCAAGATAACGGACACAAGAATCTGGGGAATGCTACTTGTGGCAATGAATTCTGTCATGCAGCTAAAGTGCCCTGGAAAACTTCTGTAGTCCCTCAAACTGAATTTTCCATATTTGCTTCCAAAGACCCGCATGGCAAGGCTTATAAAACCTTGCTTGGCGAGAAAAGTTCGTCCATTGCCAAAAAGCTTGGCTTGAAAAAGCCAGCGCACGAAGAAAAACTCTGTCTCGATTGTCATGCAAACAATGTCGGCCCTGAACAGAGAAGCCGCACATTCAAGATTGAAGATGGGGTGAGTTGCGAGGCCTGCCACGGCGGCGCAGATCGCTGGTTGGAGACCCATGTTTCCGGCGCCGGGGACCACTCGGACAATATCGCCGCAGGTTTATTCCCAACAGAAGATCCCGTCAGACGCGCGACATTATGCATGTCGTGCCACCTTAATAACGATAAGAAATCCGTTACCCACCGGATGCTTGGTGCAGGCCACCCCAGGTTGGTATTTGAACTCGATACCTACACTGCGGCAGAACCGGCGCATTACTTTGTAAATAATGACTATAAGAAAAGGAAGAAGGTCGCGACAGCGATTCAAACCTGGGCATTAGGCCAAGCGAAGTCTGTGCAGATCTTAATGGAAGGAATCAGCAATCCTGCCACCTTCAGAAAATTAGCCTACCCTGAGCTGTCGTTTTTTGACTGCAATTCTTGTCATCACAGAATGTCTGACAAGCGCTGGTCACCAAAGAGCCCTTCGCAGAACGGACCCGGTGTGCCCCGGTTGAATACCTCGAATTTGCAGATGCTTGAAATGCTCGCTAAACAAGTGGCGCCAACAATCGGTAAGCGATTAAACAGAGAGGTTCTTGCACTTCACCACTCGACAAGTAAAAGTAATGAACAAACTGCCCTTGCTGCACAGTTGATACGAAAAACAGCATCCCAACTCTTTGATCAATTTGCAACTTATTCATTTAGTCAAAATGATCTGTTGAGCATGCTCAACGACTTGGTTCAAGATGGTGGTGATAAGAAATATCTTGATTATGTGGCGGCGGAACAAGCTGCCCTGGCGATCTCAACCCTCGTTACAGGGCTGCATCGCACAGGAGCGCTTGATGAGGAAATGTTCAAAAAACTCAATCAAGCAATGGACCCCATCTATAAATCGGTTGAATCTGACGAGAACTACAAAGCTGAAAATTTTAAATGGGCTTTGAGTAATTTTGATGCTGCATTCAGGCGCCTGAAATTGAAGATTTAATTGCAGCAGAGACCCCGGCATCAGCCGGTCGAAAAGGGCGCGTAGCGGAATGGAAGCAGACTGCACAATTCACTCATGCTGCTATTGGCTGGTTGAGTAAACGGCATGTAAGGATCGAGTGACAATACGGACCCCATTCCGCATCGCCAAAGTAGTGCTGTTCATCGCAAAGCCAGAGAGAAAACTCTGCTCCATCTTGCGCACCAACATTAAAATTCATCCCGAGCAAAATTTGGTGCGCGCGGCTGTCATGAAAAGCAGGACTGCGCGATGTCATTCGACGGGACATTCCTGAATTTATGCCAAAAGCGATATTCCATTTCCACAGGGTGGGGAAAAGGAATTCCACCCTGCCTTGCAGAAATAAATTTCATATGACAACTCCTGGAATATGCTGAAAATTTCGAATTTGAGTTGTTATAGAAATGATGCGTGTTTATTCGAGGATCTCAATTTTGAACTTTCTCGCGGGCGGCTCCTTCACGTCCAGGGAAATAATGGGGCCGGAAAAACGACCCTGCTCAGAGCAGTCAGCGGATTGACAGCGCCAACGGCTGGAAAAATACTTTGGGACGGCTCTGATATCCGGGAAATACGGGAAGAATACAAATCGAATATTATTTATCTGGGACACCAGCCTCCTGTCAAGAATGACTTGTCGGTCAAAGAAAATCTGGAATTCTCTTTGAGAAGCAAGGGAATTGAATTTACTGGCGAAAAGACAAATCTTGTGCTGGCCTTCAGCGGATTGGACAGGCACAAAAACATAAGTGCTCGTTTTTTATCGCAAGGTCAACGCTATAAACTGGCACTTTCAACGCTATTCTTTGCCGAGCAGCCCTTGTGGATACTGGACGAGCCGTTTGGCAATCTTGATGCTGCTGCGTCCGAAGCGCTGGAGAATCAGATTAATCGGCATTTGAATAATGCGGGGCTGGTTATTATTACTTCTCACGCTCCGCTCAAAATAAACCAATCACAGACTTCAGTTGTCAATCTTTCGGAAATGAAATGACATCCGTTTTGCTGTCTATCTTTAGGCGTGACATGAAGCTGGCGATGCGACGTAAATCGGATCTTGTTGCAACGCTTTTCTTTTTTATTGTGACCGTTAACTTATTGCCTTTTGGCGTAGGCACCTCTGAGACGCTCCTGCATTTTATCGGTCCGGGAGTCATATGGATTGCGGCCTTGCTTTCCGCAATGCTTTCCCTGACAAGTTTGTTTTATTACGACTATCAAGACGGAACTTTGGAGCAATTCTTGTTAAGTTCGGCTCCGCTCAGCAGCATCATGGCGACCAAAATTCTGGTTCATTGGGTTGTGTCTTGTTTGCCGATAATAATTGTTGCGCCATTGCTGAGCTTGCAATTCCATCTGGAATCAAGCGAAATAATTGTATTGGTTGTCTCATTGTTGATAGGAACTCCTTTGCTGAGTTTGTTTGGTGCTATAGGGGCATCATTGACATTAGGCAGCAAAAACACGGGGGCCTTGATTGCCATATTAACTTTTCCATTGTATATACCTGTGCTTATCTTCGGGGCAGGCGCAGTGAGCGCCGCATCAACTGGAAATAATCCTGAAATTGCTTTGCTGCTGTTAGGCGCAATATTATCCATCGGCCTTGTGCTTGGACCTTATATAACTGCAATATCTTTAAGGGCCGCTCTGGACTGAATTATGTCAATTAATTTGTATCGATTCTCGTCGCCGAAAAGCTTTTATCCGCTGGCGAAAAGGCTTGCGCCTTATTTCTTGTGGTCATCCGTAATTCTTTCCTTGTTTGGGCTTTACATATCTTTTTTTGTAGCGCCTACTGATTTCCAACAAGGTGAAGCTTATAGAATAATTTTTGTGCATGTGCCTGCAGCCTGGATGTCGATGTTGATTTATATCGCCATGGCATTCTGGTGCGCTGTGGGGCTTTCGCTGAACTCCAAGCTGTCCTTCATGTTTGCCAGGGCTCTTGCTCCAACCGGCGCTTTGTTTACCTTGATTGCGCTGGTAACCGGCTCGCTCTGGGGCAAGCCGATGTGGGGCGCATGGTGGGTTTGGGATGCTCGTCTGACTTCAGAGCTGATTCTATTGTTTCTTTATATAGGATTCATTGCCTTGCATTCGACATTTGAAGAGCAGCGTCGTGCAGATTACTCATCTGCAATATTCAGCCTGGTTGGCTTAGTCAATGTTCCTATTATTTATTTTTCAGTCATTTGGTGGAATACGCTACATCAGGGCGCTAGCGTCAGCTTGACGAAGGCACCCGCAATGGCAACGACAATGCTGAGCGGCATGTTCGTTATGGTGCTTGCTTTCTGGACTTACACCATCGCGGTTTCACTTTTCCGCATTCAGCTTGTTATCGGCGAACGTGACAGAAAAATCGAACTATTGAATCTGGATGAAGGTAAAAATAATGCGTTGGGAAAGTATTGATCAGTTCTTGTTAATGGGCGGCTATGGCTTCTATGTATGGACAGCATTCGGGTTTACTTTCGCGCTGTTGATCATTGAGCTCTGTCTGTTGAAAAAAGAAGCAAGCTCGACAAAGCTATGAAGCCTCGACACAAGAAAATAATCCTGATCGGGTGCTTCCTTCTCAGCCTGAGTGTGGCTGGCGGATTGGTTCTCAAAGCCTTTCGCAGCAATCTTGTGTTCTTTTTTACTCCAACGCAGATCGCAAACAACGAAGCTCCGAAGAATCGCAATTTCAGAGTCGGCGGCCTTGTCGAAGCGGGAAGCCTGAAACGGTCCGAAACGGGAATCGAACTGGAATTCGTCATCACGGATACGAGGAAGCGGATTCACGTCACGTATGCCGGCATACTTCCGGACTTGTTCAAGGAAGGCAAAGGGGTAGTTGCCGAGGGAAAGCTGGACGTGAAAGGAAATTTTCGCGCCGAGACGGTTCTGGCAAAGCATGACGAAAACTATATGCCTCCTGAGGCGGCCGAAGCACTGATGCGTGCAAATAACCTTAAAGAAGAAAAATAATGATTCCCGAACTTGGGCACTATGCATTGATTCTGGCGCTGGTACTCAGCGTCACGCAGGCCTTCTTTGCCTTCATGGGTTCGTCGCAAAACAGGTCGACGTTGATGGATATCGGCCTCTCTTCAGGAGTTGGCCAATCCTTATTCGCCGGTCTGTCGTTTGTAGTTTTAGGCTACAGCTTTTACACGGATGACTTCAGTGTTTTATATGTCGCATCCAATTCAAATTCGGCCCTGCCCGTTCAATACAAGCTGGCGGCAATATGGGGCGGTCATGAAGGATCGATGCTGCTCTGGGCTGTAACCTTGTCGGGATGGACTCTGGCGGTCAGCCTCTTCAGTCGTGAATTGCCGGCGCAATTTCGGGCGCGGTTGATCGGCACCATGGGGCTTATCTCGCTTGGCTTTTTCATCTTCATTCTGTTTTCTTCAAATCCCTTCGAGCGGCTGATTCCGGCTCCATTCAACGGTCGAGATTTGAATCCGCTGCTGCAAGACCCCGGCATGGTTTTTCATCCGCCCGTTTTGTATATGGGTTATGTAGGGTTTTCCGTGGCATTTGCATTCGCAATTGCAGCGCTGTTGGGAGGCGAATTAAATCCGGCATGGGCGCGCTGGACGCGTCCGTGGACAACTATTGCCTGGATATTCCTCACACTGGGAATAGCTTTTGGAAGCAAGTGGGCGTATTACGAGCTGGGCTGGGGTGGGTGGTGGTTCTGGGACGCTGTTGAAAATGCGTCTTTTATGCCCTGGTTAATTGGCACTGCGCTGATCCACTCGCTGTCGGTCACGGAGAAGCGCGATGCGTTCAAGCTCTGGACGGTCTTGCTCGCAATCTTTGCATTCTCTCTGTCCCTGCTGGGCACCTTTCTTGTTCGTTCGGGAGTTTTGACGTCGGTTCATGCTTTTGCCAGTGACCCGACCCGTGGCTTATTCATTCTTGTGTTTTTGGGGTTGGTTATCGGTGGTGCCTTGATCCTGTTTGCAATCAGGGCGCCGAACGTCGGGTTAGGGGAAAGGTTTGATGTCATATCACGTGAGTCTTTTTTGCTGACAAATAACGTGATCATGATTGTTGCGATGGCGGTAGTTATGTTGGGTACCTTGTACCCATTGTTTCTTGATGCATTGGGGTTGGGAAAAATTTCGGTCGGCCCCCCTTATTTCAATAAAGTTTTTGTACCTATCATGCTGCCCGCCCTGTTTTTAATGGGCATTGGGATATTTACAAGGTGGAAAACCACGGATCTGGCACCACTTCTGAAGTATTTGAAGTGGCCATTCATTTTAAATGTACTGATCGCCATCATCATCCCCCTGTTCTATGGTGAAGCCGGGGTGATGACAAGCTTGGGCATTTTCATTGGTGGATGGGTCTTCACGACGACATGCGTCAATTTTTACGGTCGCATCGAGTTCCGGAAAAAAAGCGCAATCAATTCTATCCTTCGGTTGCCCAAGGCCTATACCGGCATGATCCTGGCGCATATAGGCGTCGCAGTTTTTGTTATTGGCGTGACGCTTGTTAACAGCTATCAAATTGAAAAAGACGTTCGAATCGATATCGGCCAATCTACGGATGTCGGGAATTTCAACTTCAGGTTCGACGGTATCTCAGAAGGTACTGGCCCCAACTACTCGGCCACAAGAGCGCATTTCATTGTCACTGAAAAGAATGGTGAATATAAAGTTGATCTGACGCCTGAAAAGCGTACTTACAACACGGGGAATACGGGGATGACTGAAGCGGCCGTCTCGTCTGGATTTCTTGGTGACTTGTACCTGTCCCTGGGCGAGCCTGTCACTAATGAATCATGGACGGTAAGGATATACATAAAGCCATTTATTCAGTGGATATGGTACGGCTGTTTCTTGATGGCACTTGGTGGGCTAATGGCTCTTTTGGACAAAAGATATCGTTCAAAGAAAAAATGAACGCACGAGTCAAATGAAAATCTCCATCAGGCATTGGTTGCCGCTTATCGTATTTTTGGTCCTTGTCTGTTTTTTTGCTATTGGCCTGAATCTCAACCCAAGGGAAATTTCATCGCCGTTGATTAACAAGCCGGCACCTCAATTTTCGGGCGCATTGATACCAGACGGAACCGGGCGTTTCAGCGTAGAGGATATGCGTGGAAAGGTCTGGTTGCTGAATGTCTGGGCTTCCTGGTGCAGCGCGTGCAGGGACGAGCACGATTTACTTATGGAAATGTCCAGAGAGCATGTGGTCCCGATCATCGGACTCGACTACAAGGATGTCGAGGGTGATGCTATCGCCACATTGAATAGATTTGGTAATCCCTACGAATTGGTCGTGAATGACGCCGATGGCAAGATCGGGATCGATTATGGGGTGTATGGCGTACCTGAGTCCTATCTGATTGATAAGAAGGGTGTCATCAGGCTCAAGGAAATTGGCGCTATCAGCAGAAAGTCGCTGGAGGAAAAGATTCTGCCATTGGCAAGAAAATTAAACAATGAATAAGCTGATTTGCATTTTTTTGATCTTGGTTTCATCGCTCGGTTTCGCCGCAAGCGATTCATCTGAAAATTCAAACGAAGACCGCCTGAAAAGCTTGTCGCGCGAACTCCGGTGTCTGGTTTGTCAAAACCAGACACTGTCCGAGTCGAACGCTCCGCTGGCAGAGGATTTGCGCAGGGAAATTCGCTTGCTGATTGCCAGGGGAATGAGCGATGAAGATATCAAAACGTATCTGGTTGAGCGTTATGGCGACTTTGTTCTTTATTCTCCTCCGTTTGAATCAAAGACCCTGGTTTTATGGCTTGCGCCAGCAATATTGCTGATTCTGGGTCTGTTCATGCTTCTGGTCGCAATCAGAAAACGCAATCTGCTGATAAATAAAAGCAGTGAGGAAATCTAAATATGTTCTGGAAAATCGCTGCTCTTATGTCATTGATTTCGGCGGCATTCGTTGCCTACCCGGTTCTCGGGAAGGGTAAGACCAGATCGCGTTATCTATTTGTGGCAATTACTGCTTTGTCATTGTTCGTCATTCCGGTGCTGATTTATATCGCTATTGGAAGCTCCTCTCTGATAGCGCGTGCTGAAAATGAGGCAAGGCAGCCGATGAATCACCCGGACGCAGGGGAGGGCAACCTCAATCTGGAAGGTATGGCAACTCGGCTTGAGAGAAAACTTGAGGCGAATCCGGAAAATCTGGACGGATGGGTATTGCTAGCTAAAACATATTACGAAGTACAGCAATATCCAAAGGCACTTCTGGCATTTGAGAAGGCGGTCAAGCTGGCACCCAATGATGCAACTTTGCTTGCCGACTATGCGGATCTCATGATCTTGAGTAACAACGGGGTTTTTGACGGCAAATCGGAAAAATTAATCGAGCGGGCAGTTTTGTCCAACCCGGAACATCCCAAAGCCTTGTTGTTGAAAGCAACCGTGCTTTTTAAGCATGAAGATTACAAAGGCGCAATTTCGATCTGGAAAAAGCTGTTGCAAGTGGAGGCGGTGCCTGAGTCGATTAAAGTTGATATCAGGGCCAATATCGAAGAGGCCAGTAAATTTTAATCTTCACTTGAGCCTGTCACGGTAGGTCGGTGGCGCCGTTGACAGCTTGCGTGGTTCGGCGCGGGTTTCCGGATTTCAGCGACCGGGTTTTTGAGCGGCAGGCTGAATTCGCGTCTGGCGTGGTTCAGCAGGCTTGAATACCGCGCGACGGTCGAGGGCGAGGCGCTCTTCTGGCGCTGGTCTGGATAAGCGGCGACAAGAGGGGGGCACGCAAGGCTGCCAGCGGTTGGAGTGCTTGCGAAAACTCGTCATGACGCTCTCCTGAAGGACAAGCGCTGGACAAACAAGCCAAGGAAAAGAAGACAGACTTTGCGTAATTCCGCCAAGTCATTGAAGTAGAAGGAAGATATTTGGTCGGGGTGAGAGGATTCGAACCTCCGGCCTCTACGTCCCGAACGTAGCGCTCTACCAGGCTAAGCTACACCCCGATTTGCTGCCGGCTCGGAAGGGGATCGGTTGTTGCAGATCCGTGTCGCCGACAACGAAAGACCGCGAGTATAGCAAACTACTCGCGTTGTGGGCAATTAATGATTGCGATCCACTGCGAAATTGGCGAGCGCCTGCAGCGCATCCTTGCAGGGGCCGGCCGGGAATCCGGCGATGGCTTCGATGGCGCGGTCGCGTGCGGCTTCGGCCTGCCGTCGCGTGTAGTCCAGCGCTCCCGAACTCGTGATCGCGGTCAGCACCTCGTCGAAGTGCGCCTCATCGCCGTTGGCGATGCACTCGCGCACCAGCGCGCGCTGCTGCGCCGAGCCGTGCTGCATCAGGTAGATCAGCGGCAGCGTCGGCTTGCCTTCGCGCAGGTCGTCGCCGACGTTCTTGCCGATCGCGCCCGAGTCGCCCGAATAATCGAGCACGTCGTCGATCAGCTGGAATGCGGTGCCCAGCGAACGGCCGTATTCGGCGGCCGCGGTCACCTGCGGCTCGGGCGCGCCGGCGATCAGGCTGCCCAGTTCGGTGGCGGCCTCGAACAGCTTGGCCGTCTTCGAGCGGATCACCTGCAGGTAGCGCTCCTCGGTCACGTCCGGGTCGTGCATGTTCATCAGCTGCAGCACTTCCCCTTCGGCGATCACATTGGTCGCATCGGCGAGGATCTGCATCACGCGCATGCTGTTCACCGACACCATCATCTGGAAGGCGCGCGAGTACACGAAGTCGCCGACCAGCACCGACGCCGCATTGCCGAACATTGCGTTGGCGGTCTTGCGCCCGCGGCGCAGGTCGGACTCGTCGACCACGTCATCGTGCAGCAGCGTCGCGGTATGGATGAACTCGACCACCGCCGCCAGCTTGAAATGGTCTTCGCCGCGGTAGCCCCAGGCATTGGCCATCAGCAGCACCAGCGCAGGCCGGATCCGCTTGCCGCCGGCGCTGATGATGTAGTCGGCGATCTGGCTGACCAGCGCGACGTCCGAGTACAGCTGCGCGCGGATCGCGGCATCGACGGACTGCATGTCGGCAGTGATCACGGACAGGGGATGGGTCTGGGCAGTAGTCGTAGAGGACACAATCGGGCGAAGTTCGATCAAAGCTCGCGATTATACGATGTGCCCGTGGGCTGGCCCGCGCCGAATTCCGGGGCGGGCGGCACCCGGCGGCCCGCCTGAAACCGGGTTTTGACCGGAAACCTAAGTCCATGTATAATTTGAGGTTTTCCCGATTTGGCAACGCTCGCGCGAGGCCGGGCCGGGCGAAGCAGTATCCCGCTCCTCCCAAGGACGGGCGTTCTTCAAAATCAATCGATGAGGTTCCCATGTACGCGGTCATAAAAACCGGCGGCAAGCAGTACAAAGTTGCGGCTGGCGAAAAACTTAAAGTAGAACAGATACCGGCAGACATCGGCTCCGAAATCACCCT
>JACCDH010884466.1_pt1 | contig 29268 bp, 28 predicted proteins | sample 7442481 | NCBI WGS metagenome assembly JACCDH01 (sample SAMN15323433, study PRJNA562643) | freshwater metagenome | isolation source: river surface water | place: USA:Blue River Watershed | collected 2017-08-15 | reverse complement strand
CGCGTGGTAGTCTCGAGAGACTCGTGGCCGAGGAGGACCTGGATCGCGGCGGGGTTGGCGCCTTGTTCGGCAAGGTAGGTCGCAAAACCGTGACGGAGACTGTGAGCACTGGTCTTGATACTCATACCGAGATACTCGCGATACCATTTGATTTTCATCTGGACGTAATTAGGGGAGATGTGCTTTTTGAGATTGGTCGCATTGAGACCGCGTTCGGCGACAAATATATACGGATTCTTGTCGTCACGGATTTTGAGGTAGTCGCGGATGTAGCCTTCAGCCCGGGCAGTGAGGTAGATGAAGCGACGCTTGCGACCCTTACCTTCAACAAAGATTTTGCCAGAGTGATCGAGCTGATTGATCTTGAGGGAAATGAGTTCAGAGATACGCATACCACTGGCAAAAAGTGTCTCGAGCATGGCGCGATTGCGTTTTTGAACAAACTCATCCTTCTCGACCGTACTCGGACACTCAATGAGTCTAATGAGTTCGTGTAGTTCGGCGACTTGTCCATGCTGTTTACCCATACGAAGTAGCTTGATGGCTTGTGGTGGTACTGGCACGAACTCATCCATATCAAGGAGGTACGATAGGTAGCGGCGAAGGGAGGTTAGGTGACGGTTGATTGATCCGCTTTTAAGCTTCACTTCAGATTCTTGACCACCCGAGGTTTTGCGAGTGGGGGAGTTGAGGTACGCCTTGTAGTGTTCGATAGTCTTCTTGGTGATTTTTTCAAATGGTAAATCACGCATTTCATTTTTTAAAAAATGTGCAAACGTGTCGAGGTCGCGCTCGTAGTTGTACAACGTTTCGTGTGAATAATTGTTGGCTTGAATGTGCAACAAAAAATCATCGATTGAAGGGAGGTGGTTGCTGTTGGCTTTGATGTCCATATGATTAGTATAGCAAGTTGGTAGGGGTACCCTATTAGGTTATTATTAACTGAGTATAATAACTCTAATACTCAGTATTATATCAATAATAACGTTATTTTACACCTCTGCAATCCACAACTTGATTAGCTGAATTTCCTGCTCACATTGAGTTGTTTGCTGTCTTATTGTTTGTACAAATAACTATTATTTCACTTTCTATTAAATTTCTTTTTCTTTTTTCTTAATCCTAGATTTGTTTATTTTCCACGTGATACTTATATCAGCTCAAAATGCGCTTCGAGCTGATTTTTTCTTCATCCTCTAGATTGGTGTACATTCGTCACCTGATGTCAGTATCACCTCTAATCACCTACGCAGCGCTATGAGGCGTATATGACGTCGTTTTACTTACATGGTCACATACAAATAAGGTCAACGTGAGCCCGTTACAAGAAATTTGCTTGTAAGTATATATTTTGTCTAAAAGTACTGACTGAATACGCATAATCTGCATATACTGTAATGCGATTGATGAGTCGTACTACAGGTCAAAATAATTGGTACCATTTATGTCTGACGAAGGGTGGCTAGTATTACTTTTGTTGCGAAGACAACTTCCCTGTTAAATGCAAATGATTTGCATTTAAATTTATATAGTAGGGAGGTCGCGTTTGTCATTGATGCCTGTCGCCGAGTGTCACACATCGGTCCTCTTTATATTTGTAAGAAATAACAATATGACTCGTCTTCGCAAGTATACAGCTATGAAAAATACATTTACACAATCGTATATCTGGATTTCGGACGCCTTGTGCGTGCGTGGTCTTTCACCTCTCATGGTTACACCAGTAACCAGCTTTGGCCTTGTATATAGCCGCGGTATTTGTATGACATCTCTCCCCTCCTAAATTGATTGAAATCATAAAAATCCCTCGGCTCATAGAGAAGCCTGAGGGATTTTATATCGAGCAAATGCAAGTTCTTTTACCATGGAGAAGTACATGAAGACGAAAATGTCGAAGCTGAAACCGGTTCCTTTCCTTTCTTTTCCTGGCGGAGCGCTGTGTGTGCGGCCAGAAGTCGATGAAGAGACGTTCCTGGCCTCACTCCTGGCGATCAATGATCCGATGAGTCGTATCTATCTGTCAGCAGAGGGTAAACCCCAGACCGCCCAAGAACAACGTGAATGGTGGGTTAAGCCAACGAAGCAAAATGACCTTCAGTTCTTTCTCTGGCATGATGAACGCTACATTGGTGGTATGGGTGTCCATCACATCTCGGAGCGTCATGGCACTGCGACGACAGGCACCTTCATTTGGTTTCCTGAGTATCGTGGCAAAGGTATCGCGACACGCGCCAAGCTGGTGCTCCTCGAGTATCTGTTTGATACATACAATCTTCGCCAGATTTATTCTGAGGTAATTGAGTACAATGTACGTAGTACTGGCTACAGTGCAAAGTGTGGGTACAAGCCAGTGGCTCGTATCCCTCGCCAATTCCGTTTTGGTGAAGAGTATGCAGACAAGATCGTACTCTGCGCCGAGCGTGAGACTTGGCTCCCCTACTTCCGACAGTTCAAGCAGGAATGCGAAGGTCATCCTGAAGCGTACCTCACACGCAACGAACTCCTTGAACAGGATGCAGCACGCAAGGTCGTAAGATAACAACCAGCCCCGCCAGATGAACTGGCGGGGCTCTCATTTGTAAATGTTACTAATGTTACAAAGTTACTAGATCCTGATTGAGTGCACAGACTTGCTGTCTGAGAGGTTGTGTGATCGTAGATAACCATATAGATTGTTGTGCGCTGCCAAGCCAATTTTGTTTCCATGGTTGTGACACAGCCTTTTGCTTATGGGCAATAAAAGTGTCTAGTTCTAATACTGTCTCTGGTGGTAATTCTGTACCGCAAGGTGTACTACTTATAACAATTGCTTGACGGGTAAACGCTGCAGTTTCGTTTATTGTCCGATTCGGTTGTCGCCAGTAATGAGATTTTTCGAATGAGACTGCTGATTTGAAAAATTGGTATTCATCTCGTAGAACAGCTGAGATAGACGTAAGAGGTATAGTATACTCTTCAGAATCAAAATCTATATTTGGATGTTTCTTTACAACTTCGATACTTTGTTTACGTATAGCTAAAGCTATAAGGAGTTCGATTGAATTTGGCTCACTCTCTGAGAGTGATTGTGATAAATCAAAACTTCTAGTTATAAGTTTTTTTGCCCCGGCAGTATTACCTTTTTGAAATTGAAAATCAGCATGTTTTACTAATGCAAAACCAATATTGCGAATCAGACTTACGTTGCAAGAATGTTCATTGTTACAATTAATTGCTACTTTGTGAGGCAAGTTCAAATACGCGTCAATTAATTTCTGGGTACTCGCTATAGCTTTTTGGTGAGTAGGGTTACTAAGGGAAACTGAGTCAATATTTACTAATTCATTCAAATTTTCAATCGTGGTTGTACTAAGTCGACCTTCCAGTGCTTCAAAGTCAGTTCGCAAGTCTTCACTAACAGGGATTTCGTTATTAATTCTGTCGAGATCAGTGTCTGAGGCCAGCTCTTGATCCCAGATAGGAAGAAAACCAATACTAATAATTGTAACATTAACCACCAAAAAGATAAAAATATAGCGTAAAATTTTCATAAAAGTTAATACGCTGGCAGATAGTTCATTGGGTCGAGGTAGGCTTCGGTGGCCGCGACCGGGGTAGTGGCCGAACCGCAACTAGTTACCGTTTTGATTTCATTAAAGGCACGGACACTTACACCGTCTTTGGCATAGACGGTAAAGTGCAGGTGGGGACCAGTTGAGAAGCCAGTATTCCCGACATACCCAATGATCTCCCCTGTCGCTACTCGCTGTCCAGCCGATACTGCAATAGTGTCTTGGTGGGCATAGAGCGTTGATAGACCGTTCGCATGGTCTATGAGTGTCCATTTCCCCCAGGACCAGCAACCTGGCACTGCATCAGTATTGCCAGTAGCTCGTACAGTACCCGCTAACGGTGCATGAATCGCTGTGCCTCGCGGTGCACCAAAGTCCACACCAGGGTGATAAGCTCGTCCTCCGTAGACCCCTGCATTACGCTTGGCAAATTCTGTGCCGCCAAAGTACTGTGTGATCACGATATTTTTTAGTGGCCATGCAAAAACTGCACTTCCGGAAGCAGGAATAGTGGTAGGATTCAGTGTAAACTGCAACTTCGCCTCGTAGTCACGCATTTCTTTGTTGATTTGTTCTCGCGCTGCTTGCTTGGCCTTGATGAGCTTTTGGTATTCAGCTTCTTCATTGCGAGTCGCTGCCAAAAGTTCTGCACGCTCAGCTTTGTTGTTTGCGAGAACGGAAGTCTGGTCAGTGTATTGATCTTTGAGATCAACTAAGGCGCCGCGACGGTCGGTTGTTTCACTGCGCTTCTCTTCGAGCGCGAGCTTGAGTGAATCGAGTGTGGCGACACGGGCACTGATACTATTTTGAATCCGTAACATTGCATCAAGACTCCCCCAGAATTCTGAGAGATGCTCGTGGCGCAAAAAGACTTCAATAATACTATTGTTACTGGTTTTGTAACTGCTCCGGATAGTTTCTGCGATGGCGGCCTTTTGTGTCGTGATATCTTTTTCGGTATCGTTGATTTCAAGAATGAGTTTTGATAATTCTAAATCAGTGGCATAAATTTTTTGTTCGGTATACTGCACGTCAGCTTGGACTTTCTTGCGCTCTAATTCAAGCTGATTAATGGCTTTTTGGAGGGTGTTCTTTTCGGCCCCGACTTTTTTTAGATCGTTTTCAAACTGCGCAATTTCTTTTTCGATCTGTAACAAACGATTGCTTCGTTCGTTGATTTCGTCTTTGAGTTTTTGGACTTCGTCATTTGCTGAAGCTGTCGGCACCAGTATAACAAAATGAGCTACCGTCAGTAAGACAATAAAACCTATACAGATAAGAGCAGTGTTACGTATGCGAAGCATTACGTAATATTTTATCACAGGCAGCAGCAATTCGGGCCATAGTTTCCTGTTGACCAAGGATATGTGCAATGGTGAAAGGGTCTGGGGATTGTGCTCGGCCAGACAATGCTGTACGGAGCGGCCACAGAACTGCCCCTCTTCCGGCTTCTTCGGCATAGGACCAAATGGCAGCTTTGATTGTTTCGGAGGTTGAAAAGTCTGCACTAGCGAGTAGGTGTAGGAGTACTTGTAATTTGGCAATGACTTGACTCAAGTCGGTTTCGTTCTTTGGTAATAGAAGCGATGCTTCATAAACTGGAGTGCTAAAAAAGAAGTCGTACTCCCCCGCTTCAATAGCTGTTACTAACTCACTGCGTACAGAGGTGCGTTCGCGCATGATCGGTACTACTAAATCAAAACGTGATTCGCTGTATTGTTCTAAATTAGTCAGTCGACTCGTTTTGGCTGGAGCGATGTATGCTTGGAATTCAGTAAAGGTAAGTCGCTCGAGGTATGATCGGTTATACCACAGGAACTTTTCGCGATTGAATACTGCTCCGCTCTTCTGTACCTGCTCTATACTAAAACGGGTGGTAAGTTCGTCGAGGGTAAATAGTTCTTCGTCAGTACCAGGATTCCAACCAAGGAGGGCCATATAATTGATGATGGCAGCGTCGAGAAAACCTTCAGCTTGATACTCTTTTATACCAACCGCTCCATGGCGCTTGGACATCTTGGATCGATCGGGGGCTAGAATTAACGGTAGATGAGCATAGATTGGTCTGGCAAATCCGAGTGCTTCTTGGATCAAAATCTGGCGAGGGGTATTTGATATGTGGTCTTCCCCACGGATAACATGGGTGACACCCATTAAGGCATCGTCGACAACGACTGCAAAATGATACAAGGCATCGTCGATTGAGCGTGCAATAACAATATCACCGAGTTCAGTGGTGTTGAACGTAATATCGCCTCGTATCAGATCATGAAAGGTAATGTCTTTGTTGGGATTTTTGAGTCGTACTACTGATACTTGAATGGTTGGGTCAGCCTTGCCTGGCTCTTCAGAGATATACGCATGGCCACTGGCAATCGCTTGTTCAAGATAGGTACGATAGATAGCGCCTCGTTCAGATTGCCGTACGATTTCGTTACTCCACGTAAGACCAAGACCTTGTAATCCTTCTATAATATCAGTTTCAAATTCACGGGTACTGCGGGTTGTATCAGTATCTTCACTACGAAAAACCATCGTGCCACCGTACCGTTTTGCAAATAGGTAATTAAATAAGGCGGTACGTACAGTACCAATATGAAGCTTACCGGTCGGTGACGGTGGAATGCGGGTGACGACTGGGTTGTTGTTATGATCCATGTTCTATACCTATACCAATAAGAATTTGGGCGATTTCTTTTGCTGCGTCGGGATTACTAAATGCCCGAGCTGCGCGACTCATAGCCTCGTATCGCACCGGATCTTCCATAATAGACTGGATTTCAGATGTAAGCAAATACGGGGTTAGATTCCCTTCTTCCATCACGGTAGCTGCTCCTGAACGAGCGTACGAGTAGGCATTGGTACGCTGATCATGGCTGACTTCTTCAGGGATCGGAATGATAATCGACGGAGTGCCATGGAGTGCAATTTCAAATAATGTGGTGCTCCCCGCTCGTGAGATCACGAGACTTGCTGCTTCAAGCAGTGCTGACACTGTCAGGGCGTCAAATGTGCCCTTAATAAAATAATTTTTGAGTAATGTAGTATCAGTAGTGAGTGCCTGCGCCGTCTGGGTAACCGACAATTCTTCAGTCGGTCCAGTTTGGTGAAAAATCGTATAATATGGCAGTAGTTGCTGCAGACTATTGAGGATGAGATTGTTGATCCTCATGGCTCCCAGTGATCCTCCGGTCACGTATATGATCGGTCGATCCTTCCCTACCCCTAACATAGCGTGTGGATCAGGAGGGATTGCTTTGACTGATTTTCTAATAGGGATACCAATGAGTGCAGTTCTGTCGGCTGGAAAAAAAGGTGCAGCACTCGCATACGCGATGCCAATATAGCGAGCAAACTTGCGTGCCAGGAGACTTGCCCGACCTGGCTTGCTGTCTGATTCGTGTATCACGACCGGGATCCGGTAGAAGCGTGCCAACAGTAGAATAGGGACACTGGTATAACCTCCCTTGCTAAATATGACATCAGGGTAAATAGTGAATAATTTTACAAATGCAGTCAACAGTCCAGTAATAGTACGAAAAAAATCGAGAAAATTTTGCACCGAAAAATAGCGACGCAATTTGCCTGCTGGACACGGTACATAAGTGATATTGAGCTCATCAAGTGCCACTTGGTTATATGGATGTGGACCAAAATAGTACAATTCAGCCCGCGGTTCGATATCACGAATTGACTCTGCCACCGCTATGAGTGGATAGAAGTGACCGCCAGAACCCCCGCCAACAAAACCAATTTTCATACGACTTATCTTATCACGCGACTCGCTTCATTTGGCGATATTTGGACACATTAAGAACGATGCCGACCATAGTGAGTGTGGCTAGTAAAGCGGTCCCCCCATGACTAATAAATGGTAAAGGTAAACCAGATAATGGAGCTACCCCGAGCATGGCACCAATATTCAAGAACGCTTGGCAGACTATGAGCGTCATAAAACCAACTACGATCAAGGTACCAAACATATCAGGGGCCAAAGCCGCCACCTTAAATCCCCGGAATGTAAACGCAAGATATAACAATATGAGGCCGATTGATCCAATAAACCCAAATTCTTCTGCATACACCGCAAAGATAGAGTCGCCGATTGGTTCGGGTAAATACTCAAATTTTTGGATACTTTGACCAAAACCACGACCCGAAAAACCACCCGAACCAACGGCAATGAGCGATTGTTGGATCTGGTAACCACTGCCTAGAGGGTCGTCTTCAGGGTGTAAAAATGTAGTAAGACGATCCATAATGTATGGACGTACCATAGCTACTACAGCAAGTAGTAGCACTGCTGCCAAAAACATCAACCCAACATCGCGCCAACGTCCGCCGGCAGTAATGAACATAGCGAGGCCAGCTGTCGCCATAATAAGAAAGGTGTCTGTATCCGGCTGTAGCAACATCACAATCCCAACACCACCGACGATAGCAACGAACGGGAGTGTTCCTTGCACAAAGTCGGTAATATACTCTTTCATGCCAGATAACCAGGTAGCGATATAAATCACAAACCCAATCTTCAGTAATTCGGCTGGTTGGAGCGAAAAACCGCCAATATTGATCCAGCGTGTTGCTCCGCCGTGACTGACCCCGAGCCCGGGTATAAACACAGTTAAGGTTAATGCTACCGTGGTAAGAAAAATGTAAAATGCGTACTTGCGTAGATGACGGTAATGCAGTGTACTCATGAAGAATAACGCGAGTCCTCCACCCACAATCCCAAACAAAAACTGACTGGTTGCCACACTAGAAAAGCTAGCACCATCGCGTGCGAGGAGTCCTAGTGACGCTGATGAGAAAATCAAAAATCCAAACAGTACCAACAACACAATCAGTCCAAGCAGGATAGTATCTAAAGAACCAATTTTCGGATTTTTTTTCATAAAGAACAAACTGGCAACAGAGTGCTACATGATAGTAGCAAGCGCGAGACCTACGATAGCGCAGACAATACTAATAATCCAATATCGCATGGTGACTTTGGTGCTTGGCCAACCAATCGCTTCAAAGTGGTGATGGAGGGGCGCGATACGGAACAATTTGCGACCAGTCATTTTACGGTAACTAATTTGGAGTACGTTTGATGCTACGGTGGCTACCAAAGGTAAACCAATAATCGGTAATAGACTAATACCGTGTCCTTGTCCAAGCTCGTCGGTCATTAGTACAACGACCGCCAAAGAAAGAGTGAGTGCCATTGAGCCAGTTTCAGTCATCCAGAATCGAGCTGGTGGGATATTGAACCAAAGGAACGCCAAAATTCCGCCTGCGACTGTTGCACAGAAAGCCGCGATATCGTATTGGCTTTGAGTGAATGCAACCCCCGCGTATGACAAGAAAATTGAAGCAAATACTCCCCCCGAGAGTCCATCAATACCATCTATGACACCGCTCGCATAAATAGCGATAGTGAGAATAATAAAAAATGGTATAAGGAGCCAGCCAACATATAGTGCTCCGTCAAATGGAATACCGATACTATCGACACCGAGTTTGGCATAAAACCACCAGCCAATTGTTCCGGCGAGTGCGGTGATAATAACGAGTCTAACTCGCAGAGCCAAGCCCTTACCGCCATGTACTACATCATAATAGTCGTTCAAAAACCCAATACCTGCTCCAATAGCCAACACCGCAAGTGGTATCCAGGTCTGTGATCGACTGAGGAAGAAGACCTGACCAAGGATACTGTCTGGCGCTATCATATTGGCTATCGCCAAGAGTGATACGCTGAGTAATACGCTTCCCCAGATGATAATACCACCCATCCGTGGGGTCTTCACTTCATCAGTACCTTTGAGGCGATTGAATTCAGTTGCTTCGTGGCCTCCCATTGCGGTTTTGCCACCCTGCTTCTTCCACACCTTGAAAGCAAACAGATAGTGAGTCACTATTGGTGTAATTAAGACACCAATACAAAAAGCGAGGGTGGCTGGAATCAAGATTTTGACGATTGGAAATTCCATAAGTGAAGATTAATTCTGTTCGTTAAAAGCAGCTTGTACCGATTCCACGAGAGCCAATACGTCAGTAAAGCGTTCTTCGAAGCCTGAGCCGAGTACCGTAATAACTATCGGTCGATTGTAGCCAGCATCAAAGGCGATAGTGAGGTTCCCTCCCGCCAAATCCGTATAACCAGTCTTTGATCCCAGTAGGTTCGGGATGCGGTAAATTACGGGATTAGTGTTTTCAGCTTCATGAAAGGCACCTGCTTCGTTGTAGACACGATCGGCGGCGGTTGTGGTTGGTTCTAGAATGTACTGGTAATTTTTTACAATATACCCCATGAGTCGAGAGACATCAGATGCATTACCGATTGCTCCTGCGGTGGTGGCAGATATATCTAGTCCGGTAGCATTTTTGAACTCTAGTGAAGATAGTTCTAGTTCATCGGCTCGTATATTCATAGCTTCGACAAACGCTTGATGATTCCCGTTATCAAGTAGTTCGTTACCAATCGCATCAGCGAGCGCATAGGCGGCATCATTGGAAGAGGCAATGAGTGAATAATCGCGTAAGGCTTTGCTCGTCAAGGCTTCGTTGGGCAATAGCCCGCTCTCACCAAGTTGTGCTAGTGCCGCATTTGATACGGTGTAGGTAGTATCTTCGGCAACTAATTCTTCTGCTACCAGAGCTGTCATTAATTTGGTGATTGAGGCAAGTGGTAGGGTCTCGTCAGCTGCTTTGCTGTATAGAGTGGTATCGGTATTGATGTCATAGACATGCACAGCGGTCGCGCGCAGATTCTGTGGTGGCACAATGCTGGTTACTGGTATGGTGTCTGTGCCGGTTGTAACTGCAGCGCTTAGTTCGAGTGTGGTGTATGGCTCTTTTGGTGTGAGAAAGTACGGGAACACCACACTCCCTAAAAGTCCACCAATAATCACCACCAATATCAAAAACTGCGCCACCGCCGGAAAGGCCACGTGTCGTCTGGTGGGTGTCGGATTGGTGTCCGGCATGATAAATGGTTGGTCAGACATAGATTAAGTGGTTTCAGTCACGGTAGCTGAAAAGGTTTCTAGAGCGTCCGCGATTCGTGCAAATTCAGGCAAGTCCTCTTTTTGAGTGATACCGAGATGTGCTAGTAAGGTTGGTGCAATACTAAACACGTAACCTGTTCCTTTGGTGTCGGGAGCGCGTTGGATCAATCCACGAATGAGTAAGTTACGGAGAATGAACGATGAATTCACTCCCCGAATACGATCAATATCGGTTCGTGAGATAGGTCCTTGATACAAGACTATGGCCAATGTTTCTGCTCCGGCTTTGCCGATGTCGCTTTTGATGTCCTGCTTTCGTAGTTCTTCTATAAAGGGTGCAAGTTCTGGAGCTGTAACAAGTTCTATATCAGTATCGGTTTCGAGTAGTCGTGTGGCGCCGGTAGCAAGTCTCGCGCGCAAGGTATCTAGTGTTGTGCGCAAATCTTCTTCGGATACAGTAAATTGTTTGGCGATATAGGCCTTTTTGAGGGGTTGTGATTTATAAAAAAGTAGTCCTTCAAGAAGGATATCGAGTGGCATGGAGGTAGTGTACCATAATAATAGGACCGCAAAACCAGATTTCCGCTGGTATTTGGTTGACAGTATATTAGTAATATCGTGGGATACTTCCCTGTTCGAGCTCAAGTTCGATATCTTCAAAGCGGGTCTGTTGCGAGACAAGTACATTACCCTGCTTAACTAGTTCCAAAATGGCCAAAAAACCAACAATCACGGTCTTGTGCTCGGTGGCCTCTTTACGAATATCAGAAAAACGAGTGCGGAGTTGTGTTTCAATACGTCGTTGTAGATTAGTCATCATTTCTTCGAGTGTGATCGTTTGTTTTACTTGTACTTTTGGCTTGATTTCCTTTTTAGGAAGATTTTGCATTACCGCATGCATGGCACTGTGGAGCTCGCCAAGAGTGCACCATTGGTCCGGCAGAAAGAGCGGATTTTTTGGCGCCACGAATCTCCGGCTATACAAGATACTTTTGCCAAAGGTGTTGGTAATAACTTGTCCTGCATCACGATAAATTTGATACAAACGCAAACGCTCTTCGAGATCATCAATCGTTGCTTCTTCTTCTTTGGTCAGCTCGAGTACCGGTAACAATGATCGTGACTTAATGAGCAGTAGTGTGGCAGCAAGTTGCACAAACTGAGCGGTGTTCGGTAGTGATTTCTCCTGCATGAGGCTCACTTGTCTAATGTACTCATCGGTGACTTCGGCTAGTGAGATGTCATTAATGAGGAGTTTTCTTTTTTCACAAAGCTCAATCAAAAGCTCGAGCGGACCTTCGAAGGTCGCTGTCTTGATCGAGAAGTCGAGTGTGTTGCTGCCAATCATTATGTTATTTTAACACACCGATTCATTGTAAGGTCACTATTTTGGCGGGTAATACGCTTTTGTTTCTTCATAAAGTACGTCATCAAAGCGTTTGAGGATTGGGAACTCATCTACATAAAAGGCGCGATGCTGACGGTACTCGTCAGCTTCCCATTGCATTTGATAGTGTGTTGGTACATCGATTCCTTTTTGTTTTAAAAAGTACAAATGGAACATTGGTTCGATTTTATCTATAGCCTTTACGAATCGTGCTTCTCTGGTAGTACGGGCGTCGTAGGTGGTATAGATCGCTGTGAGTGTCGATGTGAGGTGTGCTGGTGCCGTGGCGATGAGGTTACCTTCTGCTACTTTCTCAGCCTCCTCATGTGCTTTTGTTTTTAACTTTGTTGTCATGTCACTCACTACTGCCTCGGCCATGTCGTGCCAGGTAGCCATGTTACTAATCAAGGTGCTGTCCATACTCTGTGCAGGATCTGCAAGTGGCAAAAAGTAACTAATCAGTACCTGCATGCCGTACACATGTTCAGCAACTGATTCTGTAAAGTCTCCATTTCGATCTTTAGCCCAACGAATGGTGTGTTTTAGATTGTAATATGTGACAAATAAATCGAGTTGTTCCCTGAGATATGTGTCATCAGTCAACAGTGCCTGGCGAGTTTGTTCGATGGTCATAATTATTCTGCATGTTTAAAGTATCCTTGCTGTTCGAATACTTTCAAGGTTACTTCATAAAAGCGATTAATGTACGGAAAGTGTTTTACGTATGGTTCTTTTATTCGGCAATGTTGTTCTTTGGTCGCTGGGCTGACTTTGAATACTGCTTTGCCATTTTCATTGAGAAAGTAAAAGCAAGGATCAATTTTATCAAGTGCTTTCACAAAACGCGCTTCAATAGTCTCTTGTTTCTTGTATTCGTCTACTATACTCACTATTTCATTTTGTAAGATTGCAGGTGACTTAATCATTATTTCTTGCATGGCCACCTTCTCATTGTTGTGTGTTTCTGCGGTTTTATGAAAACCAGGTATATCACCTGTTTCAATTTCATCAATATCGTGCCACGTAATGAGTGCGTAGACACGTGTCCAATTTAGCTCTGGCAGTTCTTCAATTTTGCCAAAATAAGTCGCAAGCACTCCCAGTGCGTACACATGTTCGGCAACTGATTCAGTTTTAATATTCTCAGTTCTGGTAAGACCTGATCGAATTACTCGCTGAAGTCCGTAGAGGTATTGAACTCGTACTAATTCTGTCAGTACAAAGGCATCATCAGTCAACAGAGCGTGGCGAGTTTGTTCGATGGTCATAGTGATGACTAGAGAGTAAATTCCCCCTTTTGGTAAATAACCATTTTGGTACCGTCCATGAGTGTAGCTGTAACGGTGCGGTCGGTTGTCGATACGATGTCGTGATGCACAACTGATTCGTTAAAGCCTAACTTAGACCAATCAGACTTTTTTAGTTTTAACGCATCACCGTTGTAGCAATCGTGAAATGATTCTCCAATTGCCATATGCGTATTACCGAATTTACCACCAACGTTTTCGTCGTACAGTGTTTCAGCCATGAATTTAGTGATGCGAGACAGTCTGCGGTCAGTAAGCGATATTTCACCGAGTTTGTCACCACCTAATGTCCCAAGTACTTGCTGTAACAGATCGTGATTTTTGGTAGCGTGTGATTTTACTACCACTCCCTTTTCAAACCACAGCTCGATCCCCTCAATTTTTTTACCAAAGATATAGAGTGGTTGATTGAACTGTACATGCCCATCGACACGTCGCCAGTCCGGTGAGGTAAAGACTTCAAAGGATGGAATGTTTGCCCCTCCCCCCGCAAGCCACTTGCGATTACCACCAAGACCGATGGTTATGTCGATATCTTTGCCAAAGATGTGGAGTGAATCAATGGCGAGATTAGTGAGGGTTGTTGCCGTGTTTTGTACGGTGTCATTGATACGGTACCACTCTGCGGTTGGATCAGGTGCATCAAGATAGCACGCTTTGATAATTTGTTGCCAATAGGCCTTGAGAGTCATACCTGCTTCAGCTGCCATTTCTTCGGTGCCGTAGAGTGCCAGTGTCCAATTTAGTTTGCCGTCATTAATTTTTTTCCATTTGTAATCAATACTATTTTTTTGGGCCTTGCGATGTTCGAGGAGGTGTTCAGACGGTATATGCTTTTGTCCGTGTGGATTGGTGTCGGCAAAGATTTTGATAACACAATCCGCTTGATCAACGTACGCTTTGTTCACCTTCAGTAACTCATAAGTGCGTTGCTCGACACTTGCAGTGGCAAAAAAGTCTGCTTCGAAATTCAGTGTGTTATCACTGCTCGGTACATATTGTCCGAGTGGCTGATAACCATGGGCAAGAATCGCACGCTGCAGATAGAAGTACAGAGGTCGTGCCGCTTCGGGCACCACGAAGTGCACGACAGAGCCTGACTTTGGTCTACTCCCATCACTATTCTGCAGGCCAAATTCGACAATCAAGTTTGCGTATTTGGTTAATATAGTGTTGCTCGGTACGTATGATGGTGTTTTCATAGGTGTCAGTATAGCAATACTCCATCACGGTGTGTAGTGATGGAGTATTGTGGTAATTAAATATCAGCCTCGTCGCTTTGGGTACTACTGGTGAAGGTGTCGATACGGTTGATATCTCGTGGGAAGAGGGTTGCTTCCTTTACGTTGTCGAGTCCGCAGAATTTTTGGGTCAGACGCTCGAGTCCCATCCCCCAACCACCGTGTGGTGGAATACCGTAGCGGAAGGCTTGGAGGTAGAAGTGGAACTTGTCTGGATCGAGACCTTTCATCTTGATGCGTTCGATCAAGTTCTCATAGTTGTGGACACGCTGACCGCCGGTCGTAATTTCTACACCACGGAAGAGCAAGTCAAAACTCTTGGTAAAGCCTTGATCTGCCTCGTCTTCGTACGTATAGAACGGTCGCTTGGAAACTGGATAATGCGTAATAAAGATATAATCACTCCCCAATTCTTGATTCGCGTACTCACAGAGCCAGCGTTCGTCTTCTGGTTCGAGGTCTGGTTCATTGGTCTTGTCGACACCAGTTTTCTCTTTAATCAATGCTTGAGCCTCGCGGAGTTTCATAAACGGAAAGATGTCTCCGGTCATCGGCACTTTTGGTAGCTCGATACCGAGTGTAGCGAATTCAGCTGCAGAAGTGGCTTCGAGGTGGGTACGCAAATGACGCATGAGACCAGTAAGGATTTTCATAAGATCATGGTGATCTTCGATGAAGCCTACTTCGGCATCAAGTGAAGTGTACTCACTTAAGTGTCTCGTGGTAGCGCTCTTTTCGGCTCGAAACGCGGTCGCAAAGGTAAATACTCGCTCGAGTGAGCCGACGAGAATTTGTTTGTAGAACTGTGGACTCGATGCCAGATACGCGGTAGTCTCACGGAAGTACGGGACACGGAACACAGCTGCCCCACCCTCAGCGTCGCCTCCGACGAGCTTTGGTGCCTGAAACTCAGTAAAGCTCTGTCCGCGTAGGAATTCTGCATACCCACGGGTGATCTCACTTTGGATCTTGAACACTGCCCGATCCCGCTTGCTCTTGAGGGTAAATGGACGGTTGTCGAGTCGTACTTCGATACCGTATTCGCTATCGAGTTCAAATGGCATCGACTCTGATTTGTTCAAAATGGTCAGAGCGGTAATTTCGAGCTCGATGTTTCCGTTCTGTACTTTATCGTTCACCATTTTTTCTGGTCGCTGATTGACAATACCTTCTACCATAACGGCTGACTCGAGATTTGCTTCTTTGGCGATTTCCAATACCTCAGGCTTACCAAAGACAACACCTTGCACAATGCCACTGCGATCACGAAAATCAAAGAAGGCCATTTTACCCTGGTCACGGCGCACATCTACGATGGCTTTGATTGTAACGGTCTGGCCAATTTGTGTGTGCAAATCGGCGATAAGTGTTCGTTCCATATAATGATATGAGTCTGGAGAAAACAAAAAGCACTGCGCTTTTCACTCCTCCAAATATATTAAATCTTACTAATATATTTGCAGGGGCGAATACAATCATGCGATTGCAACACGCGGTGCCACCCTACTTTGGTCTCATTCTACCCTTCATACCTCGACGATTGTCAGTCGTGTCATTGGTTTCTATACAATATGCGGAAATGTTTTTTTCGTCAATGGAGCTGTGGCGAAAAGGTAATATAATTGGTTTCTGGATCGTGTTTGATGATGACTCCAGCAAAATGTACTGTAGAAAGTAATTTTTCAAACGTCTGCGGTGTAAAGTCATATTCTGGAACAAAAATAGACACAAGTGCGTTGTCTGTTACCTCTAATAATTCCCAACTAAAGCCATCATCTTCAATTTGTTCTAAATACCGCATCGCTACTGATCTGACTGGTTCAGATAAGTGTTTGATAGATGATAACTTGTCTGGTTCAACCATGTCGCTCCGCAGCGTAACAGATACAACATACATACTGCTGTTTTCTTGGTCTACTTTTGTAACAGTGACAACACAGTCGGTGCGGGTACGTATTATTCTTTCCAAATCCGCTATTAATTCCGCTGTGACTGTAGTAGGAATTTTAACTGAGAAGCTATTCTCAGACCTGTCACAATCTAAACTGGAACAATCTGTATCATGATTTGCAAAAGTTTCTTCGACAGCTTTAATAAAACTGGCAAATATTGCTTCCCGAGACTTCTTTTGTGGACCGTGCTCCATATCTATAGACTAATACCAATCGCTTGGCGGACTCGTGCCAAAACAGGGCCAGATACTTCTTTGGCGCGAGCGACGCCATCCTTGAGTACGGCATGGACATCAGCATCGGTAATGGTATTGCGTCGTTCACGCATTGGTGCGAGGTAGGCATCAATATCTTCTGCGAGCGCGTCTTTGAGGTTTTTGTATTTACCCTTGTTCTCTGCGTAGAGAGGTGCGAGTTCTGCTTCAGTTTTAAACAGCGTATGGATAGCATAGACGTGTTCTGGTCGTTCCCCGCTACTGTCTGTCACGATACTCATGACAGCTTTCTGGATTTCATCCCTTGTACCAAACAGTGGAATAGTATTTTTGTAACTCTTAGACATCTTTGATCCATCTGTGCCTGGCACAATACCGACCGCATCCAAGATGAGTGTTTCTGGTTCTTTTAGAATTTCGGTATTGTACGACTGATTAACCTTTCGTACTGCCTCGCGGGTGTATTCAAGATGCTGACGCTGGTCTTCGCCGACCGGTACCACATCAGTGTCATACAGGGTAATATCCGCTGCTTGGAGCATCGGGTAGGTAAAGAGTCCGGCGTTAGGTTCGATGCCTTTTGCTACTTTGTCCTTGTACGCGTGCCCTTGCATAAGAAATGGTACAGTGACCATACAATCAAATACCCATCCGAGCTCAGTATGGTCTTGGTTATCAGACTGACGGAAAATAACTGCTTTCTTTGGGTCTACTCCCGCTGCGAGATAGTCGCGTACAACATTATAAATATTTGCGCGCATCACTTCGGGGTCGCGCACCGAGGTGAGGGCGTGGTAGTCTGCCACCATCAAGAAGCTCTCGTACTCTTCATACATGTCTACAAAGGGCTTTAAGGCACCAAAGTAGTTACCGATGTGTAAGTCGCCCGAAGACTGTAATCCCGTCAAAAGTCGCTTTTTCATACGCCTATAGTATCAGAATAACAAATCCCTGCCAAAGCAGGGGTTTGTTGGATATGATGTTACTGCTATTAAAAATGATACCACTTTAATACTTTGCAACGCCCTTTTGCTGCCCATTTTGTCACTTTTGCTATACCGTCAGCCATTCCGAATGCTGATGGTAACACCCCTGCCATCACTGATAAACTAGCTGATCCCAAATTGCCCTCAAAGACATATATACCATCATCTAAATATTGTTGGTTTCTGAATTGTACGATTAACGTTTGTAGTTACCCAATAATGTCTTTCCAGTATTTTGTTTGCATACGATGCTGCCAATATGGATCGCTGTTCCAAAACGCTTCACCAATATCATCTATCAATTGTTTGTCTTCAGGTGACAATTCAATGTTTTCTTGTTTGATGATGGCACAGAGGTTTGAGAATGGTTGCTCCACTTCATCTGTCTTAGTGTAATAATGATAATTGATTTCTAACTGTTCTGTAAGGGTTTTTGGTATTATTTTTTTACTCAGTTCCCAGATTTGTTCGGCTGTGTTCGTAATGTATTAATTAGTATACCTTCTAGAGGAATCCTTTGTACAGTACCGTTTCTACTAATTTTTACATACGGTCCATGAACTAAAAGGATTATTAACATAAATTGTATTCAATTTTCTCTAGCTTGATTTGGTCTTAGATACTCGATTAATCTCTTTGTAGAGATATATAAGATTTAATTTCTTTTACCTCATTCTCAATTTCACTTTTCGTTGCATCCATTCTCAGAGGTAATTCCCAATCTGAAATATTTACTAAAACGTTTTCTAAAATTTTTACAATATAGGGCAATTTTATAATTACGTCATCTGGTAATTTTGATGTTGCTGAATAATCACTCTCATATTTACTTGAGAGTTGAATAATTACTCGTAATCTACTTTGAAGATGAATGGCATTTGATTCTGAAATGCCTATTAGTTCCTCTAGAGAATCGGTCATTTTATATCCATTCAAAATCTCAGATAATCCACTGTACCAAATTCTGACACGTTTATTTGAAATTTCCATACTACATTATTTTACCAATTGATCTAGATAATACTGCTTACCACGCGCAGGTATAAATGCTGTTCCCATGTCTGGATTAAGCTCGTCAATTACAGCAAAGGTTTTCGAGACATCATCCCAGAAGTATTTTTTGCCATTTTTTCCAGTGTGGCTGTCGCTAGGATTTGTTAGTACTTTAACAACATGCTCCTTAAACTGCGACTGAGACGTTATACCTAAATGCTTAAACTCGTGTATATGATCAGTATAAGCATGCCCATTAGCAATTTTTGTTGCTATGGCAGTTAAGTTTGCAATATTCTTTGCAACAGCCCGCTCACTGATTTTAGTCAGCAACTCATCAAACCCCGCTTTACCACCTGCAGCTAGCTTAACTAAGTCCGTCTCTTTAATCACTTCTTCTGCGGCACTGTTCACTAAGTCGTAGTCTATACCTTTGCTGGTAGCAATCTGACGAATTGCCCGCTCCCCTACCTCACGAGCTACTTTACCTGAACCGGCGATAGTGCCAAGACCGATGATGGTAAAGGCATTACCTATTAACGTGAGTGGTTCACCGGTAATTGGATCTCTTTGTGCGTAGAGGGTCCAGCCGTCGTAGACTTCTCCGACTACTGGCACGAGTGATACTGCTACTGAAGTAGCTGTTAACCACCATGCTGTTGGCTGCTCAAACGTGAGTCTAGGAGTCGGAACGCCGGCACTTTGTACGGGACCTTGCCAGACACCAGCTGTTGGTGCTGTGGGGGCTACTGCTACTGCCTTTACTTGTTCTTTGGCGCTGTTGGTTAGGTTTTGTGTGGCAGTTGCCAATGCCTGTGCTTTGGATCGTTCTGTTGCGAGACGGGTAGCATCGTTGCGTTCTGCGGTTAGTTGCGCCACACGGAGTGTGAGTACATCTACTGCGACTCTGGCAGTTTCTTCTTGGAGTCTGGCTAGTTCGCGTTTTGTAACTCTACTTCTGGCGTTTTTATTTTGCACCGCCGAGAGCTTCTTTTGGAGACTTGATAACTGCTTTTTGAGTGATGAGACTTTTTCTACCTTAGACGCCTGCTTGCTTTTGGCTTTGTTCGAGACTGATTTCTTTGATTTCTTGGCTTTTTTTGCCTTTGATTTTTTCTTGGCTTCTGCTTTGAGTACATGATCCCCAAAGACTGCCGAAGCGACGAGTAAGATTCCTTTACTAATACTGACAGTTATCTCGTCAGCAACGGCCGGAGTCGTCTGTTCGGTGGTTGGTACTACAATGGTGGATTCTTGATTTTGTGTGGTGTCTGGTTGCTGTATTGGCGCTGGGATGGTGGTACTTTCGGTCTCTGTGGTGGCAGGAGGCACTGCACTTGTAGTCGTAGTAGCTGTGTCCTCTACACTGGCTTCTGATACAGTATCAGTTGCTGTCGTGGTTGATGCGCTGCTATTTTGTGGTACTAGAGACGAACTTGTCGTAATATCCCACACGGTCACGGGAACTTCTACTGCCTGAAGGGTGGTAGGTGGTGTAGGAATACGAGCCTCTGCTTCATTGTTGGCGATTGTAGCCTCAGTCTCTCTTTTGATTGTATAGAGGTCAGCGAGTGCTGATTCGATGTTTGATACATCGATCATAGCGAGGGTATAGGCTGCACTGTCTGCACTGTCGGTGATAGACAGCGTGGCTTTGGCATCAGCGAGGTCACTTTCAAGTGTGGTGATTGCGGCGTTGGTATCGACTAGTGAACGCTTTGGTGACGCGCTACTCATAGCTAGTTCACTGGCGTGCCCGGTTGGATCGTATTGATTGACTGGGTCATTTTTGGCATAGATGTATTCATTTTGACTCAAGCGGTCCACTTGTAATCCAGGCAGTGGGTCTTTTGCCAAGAAACGTCCAATTGTAGGATCATAGACTCTTGGTCCGAGGATACTGTAGCCGAGCGCTGGCTCTACAAAACCGCCGATGTAGCCAATATCGAGTGCAACTGGGAAGTTATTATGGAGTACTGCACCCCAGGTATCGTATGTGGCGGTGTAGATGGTATTTGATGTTGTGTCGACTAGTCCGATGATGCTTTTATTTGCACTGGTTATAGCGTGATACCACGTGTCTTGTGCGTTGATAGCGGTAAGTTGACCCGTAGGCGTGTAAAAGTATTCACGAAGCGTTTGGTTGTTGTGATCAGATACACGTTTGAGTGCACTGCCGTTATAGCTGTAGTAGACAGTGCCGGTACTATCAGTGCGAGTAACCCGACGATTGAGTGCGTCGTACGCGTAGCTAATTGTGTCCCCGTTTCGATTGATCGATTCGATTGCCCCTGCGAGTGTGTAGGTAAAGGTAGTGTCTCCAGCTACACTGTCGGTGATAGTTGTGACAGCTCCTCGTTCGTCGTAGGCATACGTCACGACTCGACCATCAGCAGATGTAACGGAGGTGAGTCTGTTTCCTGCATAGGTGTATGTTGAGGCACTCGAACGTGTGCGATTGCCATTTTCGTCATACGTATATACCTCGTTATCATGACTGGTAAGTACTCCATCTTCTCGGTAGGTGTACGCAGTACCGTTTTGACTAGTAATACGCGCAGTACTATCTACTGAGCGGTAGTCACGCATGGTCTCCCCTTCCTTGGTGGTTACTTCTGTTGCGATAAGACTATCGGTGAGGCTGTCATACTGGTACGTTGTTTTGATACCGGTACTCGTAAGACTTTCTGTCACATTCCCCTGTGCATCATAGGTAAAGACTACCCTGTAAAGGGTGGCAGTGGTGGTGGCCGTAGAGGTAGCTGGTTGTTCACTCGTGCCATCGTCAGCGAAGGTGCGAGCGAGTATGCCGTCAAACCATAAAGCTACAGTGGTGATGGAGTTTCCAAATAGACTACTGATTGACTCGGTAATAGTGTCTATTATAGTCTCATCAACCGGTACTGGTGCGCTAGTATCGGTCGTAGTCGACGAAACAGTCTCTACGATTTGCGTAGCTGTAGAATATTCGACACTATCGGTCAAGAAAATATCAGTGGAAGTACTGGCTGTTTCAGTCGTAAAGGTGGTCGTACTGACTGTCGTAGTTCCTGTGTACGGTACGGAATCAGTAGTAGTAGACATACCGGTGTTATCGGCCGACACAGTTTCTGACGAATCAGACACGAGCGCTATTTCATACGAGCGTACTCGGCTATTATCGTCATAGGTAGTACGTTCCTGTACGGTGGTTGTGAGTAAGCTTGTTGCATAACTCAATCGTAGCCATGACCCAAGCCCTGGTGTATGTGATCCAACAGGCACTTCAATCGCCGATGTCACATTTCCTAGTTCGTCATATTCATACTCAATTTGTGAACCGTCGGGGCGAGATTCGAGTGTGACCAATCCGTCCTCGTCATATTCATAGGTGATGCCTCCGGCAGTACTATTTTCAGCCTCAGTAATACTATCTCCCTCATAGTCAAAACTGGTGTCGTCGCTTGAGTTGGCGAGTGCACGCAGTGGTGCAATCAACCGTTGTGATAGTCCGCGTAAACCTGGTGCATATGCCACACGCTCATCATGACTAATACCAAGGAGTCGTCCTTGTGTATCATATTGGTAATATGTAGTTGTGCCGTCTGCTTCGGTAATCTTGATCGGTTGCCCAGCCTCATTGTATGCGGCGGTTTTTTCGTTACCATGGAAGTCGACTGTTGCTACGATATTGCCTCCTTCGTCGATTGTTACCGCGGCGAGCTCACTGCTTGTGTTGCCTTCAGCTACAGCAGCAGCTGCCCGATGATTTTCAAGAGCACGAGCACTCTGACCACTACGACGCATGATTGGCGATACTTCAGTTGGCGTTAGTATCTCAGTGCTCGAGGTGCTGACTATATCAACTATATCTACACGAGGTTTTTCTTCTGGAGTACTAGACACGGTAGAAACTACCGATTGCGCGCTACGCGTATAGGTAATGGTGTGTCCTGTAGCTTTGGTGGCTGTCTCAGTTGCTTTGATGGTATATGCTTCCTTGGCAGTTGGGTTTTGGTGTATTGGAAAGAAGCTTTGTTCTTCGGCTAGTTGTGTAAAAGGAAATTCTAGTGGAGCCAAAAATAGCGCCAGCACAATACAGCTTGGAATAAAGCGTCGCACCAGCACTTGCGAAAAGAGGTACGACAACAACACGATACGTTTCATAAACAGATACACTAAAGTGAGTAAATATGGCCTCATTGCCCAACTGTAAGGAACGATACAGTCCTAACTGCAAAAACTCATTCCACTCTAGCATACAGAGATAAAATCTTTATGAATTTTCGTAATTACTACAGATACAATACAGTTTGTGTTTTATGTCAATATAGGGAAACGTATCTCCACCAGAATCTTTTGTAACATAGTTCTAAATAGCACAAGAAAGAGTCTCAAGCTATCTGCAACTTGCTCTCGAGAAACTGTACACGAGCAGTTAATTCCGTTACCTGCTTTTTGAGTGCACGTACCTCCTCGCGCTCTTCCTTGAATTCTTGCAGTAATGTACCCAAAGCATTTTCAACTCTTTCAAAACGTTCTTCTAATCCATCAAATTTTTGTTCTAGATTTACTATTTTAACTTCAACTGAGTCAAGTCTAGTTTCTACACGAGTCAAACGTTCTTCAACCACATCAAAACGTTGATTCACACGAGCAAAACCAATATCCATTCGCTCTCCGAGCGTCTGCAAATCTTCAAGATGAAATTCTCGCATTTGCGCCACCGCCTTGCGCGCAGCTTCATCGGTGATAGCTTGTATAGTAGCTTGGTCCATATGCTAGTAGTATAGCACTATGTGCTTTGACCACAAACAGTAAATCAGCAGTTACTTACATGTTTTGGGGCTGTTATACAATCAATGGCAGTACGAGCTCAAAACGTGACCCTTGCCCTTCCCCCATAGAGTGTGCAGACACTTCTCCTTGCATCGCGCGAGCCATTTCTCGGGCGACAAAAAGCCCTAGTCCAGTACCTTTGATGTTCACCTCGTTCGCATTCTTTGCCCGAGTGAACTTCGAAAACAGTGAATCAATTGTATCTTCACTCATGCCAATACCAGTATCGATAATATCGACATATACTTTCTTCTCCTTAAGGTTTTCACGGATATGGACAGTGATGGTGCCTTTTGGTGTGTATTTGAGGGCGTTGTTGATGAGATTATGAAGAATTTGCTGTGTCTTTCCTTTATCTGCATGCACTGTTCCTTTACTCGTGAGATTTGATTTGAACAGTAGGAGGAGACCTTTCTTAAAGCCTTCAGGACGGAGATCGTTGGTCACATTTTCGGCCAGTTCAGCGAGGCTAAAGTCAGCCATTTCATACTTCATGTTCCCTCCCTCAATACGAGACACACTGAGGAAGTCCTCTACTGATTCATTCATAAGCTTGGCCGACTCCGCGATACGATTGAGCGGTTCTGCCATCTTTCCTTCGACCTTACCGTAACTACCCTCCACGATCATCGACGCATACCCACGGATTGCAGCCAGAGGACTACGGAGCTGGTGTGATGCAACTGATACGAATTCAGACTTTTGTTTGTCTAGTTCACGAAGTCGAGCATTTGCCTTTTCAAGACCTCTAGCTAGATCTTCGATTTCATCCTTCGATTTTTCAATTTTTCTGCTATGTCGACGAGAAGCTAAAATAATTGTTAGTGTTAGTATGCTGATGACTACACCAAGAAAAACAATGTAAATTACGAACGGACGAAGTGTTTGCGTTGTAATAGTAAAAAAATCGTCTGCTTTGATATCAGTAGCTAAAATCGCTACAGTATTACCGTAAGCATCTTTGATAGGGGCGTATCCGGTTAATACTGTTCCGTACTCGTCACTATACAAATCAGCGCTTGTTAGAGGTCCTTTGTAAGCTAGAAATGTTTCAGGGATATCAACCGCTTCGGGGTAAGGTTGTCCTGGCCATTGTAGCTTATCAGGGCCTTCTGGTTCAATGACACCATCTCGGTTCACATCAATGTTTTTAGCAGGATCAATGATATCGTTTGCGTAAGGATTTATCGAGTCAGCATCTGCAACAAACTCCATTTGTGTCGGGTCAGAAGCTGTTTTGCGGAATATGTACATGAACACAACATCATCATTGCTGTATTTTGAATTATTGAGTTTTGTTACAACTCTTCTCCATTCTGGTTTCTGCCAGTCAGATTCTGTTTGTAGTTGAGCCAAGTCCTCTCCTTCAATATTTGCTGCCGTTGTAATTGAGATAGTTAAAATTCTTTCACGTAAATTCTCTGTCAGCAAATCAACTGTCCGGTTATATAATACTTGTGACGATATTACTAGAATATTAACTGCGATAAAAAGCACGAAAACACCAATCCATATTGGATATTTTCGACTTCCAGATTTTATATCTTTAGTTCTCACAAAACGTAGTGGTGTTATTATACATCAATCAATTTGCATATTTGCTCTTGTTCCACTTCTTGAATGAACTGCGCTAGTCTTGGTCCTGAGTCCTTTCCAAACAATAATTGATACACAATTTGGAAAAATTTAAACTGCTTCTTACGGTTTTCTGCCTTGGATAAGTCTGGATCAGCTGGAAGCGCGTAGAGTTGTGTTGAAAAATCTAAAGGAGGTAATTCTATAGAAGTTTCTATGAACTTTTTAAGACTTCTTATAAGATCGATCTCTTCCAAGCTAAGTTTAGTGATAAAAGAGGCGTTCGGTTTTTCCAACAGTGTATAGATTTGTTCTGGATCAAGTTTTGTATAACGATTATCAACGTCATTAAAAGCTTCTCGATCAATGTAAGTGTATTCACTCAGCACAGATGCGTTATCAGTTTCGTCATCAGTTGATGATTTCAAACGCATTAGTTTTTGTACATCTCTATAAACTAACTTACTATCTTGGCTTAAAAACCTACTTCTTTTTACAAGTTCAGTTTTTTTGAGCAGAGGCTTAGCCACCCATTCATAAATGTCACGTTGTGGTAAGGTGGCTTTTGGTGTTATGGTGCCATTTATACTAATACTTGATGCCCCGTACCCATTACCTCCATATGGTTGTGTACCGCGTTCATAGCCAAACATGTGTAAGTGCTCATTCTGTATAAAAGATGACTTTTCATGTAGCACCCTATCACCAATTGTTTTATTGATTAAACTTTTAATGTATTTACTAGTTCCGTAGACTGTAATGTACATTGCATTCAATGCATATCTGGGGTCTTCAAAATATATCGATAAGTCACTATCGTTGTCATATTTTTGAATAATTAATACGGGTGCAAATAGTTCTTCAAAATTTGCTCCCACCCGGAGTGGCTTATTGATAATAGTTGGTTCAACAGTTGCATCGTAAGCACGTATTGTCCCTGGTGTTGTAGGATCGAGCCATTCACGGTTTTCTATCAATATATCTTGAATGCGTACCAAATCTTTAGGATTACTGATTGGTCCGACGCGGCACTTTCGATCACGATAATCACCAACTCTGACTGAACGAATTTCGTCGCGCAGAATTCGCATAAAGTCATTAAATACATCTTTATGCACCATTATTGAATTGGGCGAGGCACAATCTTGTCCCTGATTATAAAATTTTAGTTTAATTGCTGCTTCCACAGCGTTGTTTACATCTGCATTGTCACTTACGACGATCGGGTTATGACCAGCTCCGTTAGTTATAAAAAGTGCACGCTGATCAAATACATTACGTAATTGATCTGCGTGCACTGGTGTGCCTGTAAATATGACAACTTCTGTAACTGGCCAGCTTTCTTTAGTATTAGGGTCGACTCGTAGTGCGCTTCGCTCTGTTAAAAAATCCACACGTTGCTTGATTGAAACTTTTACGTTAGGGAAACGCTTATTAACTTGTAATAATGCAAGTAATTTTGGAAAAAAATGTGTCATGCTCTGCGGTATTCGGAAATGCACTTCACTAGCCATAAAGGATGGCACAAGTACAAAACAAGATAACGCATATAAAGGTTGATTACGCGGCAAAAAAGCAGCTACTGCACCAATCCTAAGTTTGAAATAGGCTTCATTTTCTTTGAGATGTCGTAATAAATCAAAAGTACGACTTATTTCATCAGTAACTACTTCGTAACTCTCATACTCAAGCAATATATGTGCTAATTCTTCGTATTTTGATTCTAGATAGTCTACAAGATCGTTAGCTTGCTTATCTATTGCAGCAAAATCAAGTTTTGTATAAGGTGTATAGTTCATACTGACTGACGGTTCTGTCTCATTTAAAACTTTCTTTTTTTCAGAAACTAAATATTTTTTTATATTGGACATATCTTATATGTAAAATACGGTTAAAAGCATCTAATGTCAACGTTGTTTTTGGTATAAATATGGAAAAGTTAATACCGCGTCATGAAGACGCGGTACCGTGGATGATCGCAAGGACCACCAAAAGGTGTGTCACAGTGTAAACAATCGGTCCGATGATTGTTGTTATGGTGCGAACACGCAACCAACCGCTAACACCTTGAAGAGCAAACGCAACTGTCCAGATTGTCCAGGCCCAGAAGGGTTCGCCTTGTGGATTCTCTAACGTAGCTCGCCATAGCGGGTATACCGCTACCAGTGGCCCGATTTGTGAAATCCAAACCGCTAGTCCTGATCCATAACGCTTGCGTGTTATGTGCCAGAATCCAAGCGATAAGATCGCAAACCCTGTAACGATGTAGTCGACCGTCTTCACGGATTTGAAGACATCGTCAATGCCCCACCGATGCAGTTCAAGTAGGAGATACACAGAGACGACTGTGACTCCGACCATAGAGACTGCCTCAGTTGCCCAGACCGACCTATGCCCTCCTGAACCATTGTCTTTTTCCAAGTAATGGTAAATTATTACAAGACTGGTGAGAGTCTCGATAAACCAGAACCACCAAGACAATGGATTGGTTTCGATTGCATCGCCTGTCAGCATCGGGATGCAGTAGATCACAAATCCGAGTGCGTTCAATACAGCAGCTGTCCAACCAAGGACAGCCCCAACTCTGTATTTACAAGACCCCACATTGAGGAGTCCTCCAATAACAGGTGTCATTTAGTTCTCCTCTCTCAATGAACCAAATCTTATTATATCACAATAATATAAATAAGTAAAGCTTTTTGGCAAAATACTTATCTTTATAAAAACGTCAACCAACTAGTGGAGCCAACAGTCACCAGTAGAAGTATTTATAGGGAGTGAACAGGAACTGAATTGTCAGGAGTATCCTGGTTTAGGAGTATCTGGATGACGTATGGAAGCTATAGACCCTAATGAGGATTACGATGCTAGCAATACTAATTAACATACTAAGCTTCGTACAAAAGTGTGTTAATGAGCACTACTTTCGCTCCAGCTTGTGATAGACGTCTCCATCATTGCGCTTCCCTACAGATAAACAAAGATGGTAGTGTCGGTCCAGTTGTAAATAGCTCGGTACTCACCAATGTCAACACGATAGTAACTGTATCCTTGAAGCTTTTTTGAGTCTTGCGGTTCGGGATTAGCTTGGAGTGACAGTAATGTTCGAGCGATTTGCTTTTGTTGTTTTCCTCCTAACTTTGCTATGAATTTTATAGCCTGCTTATGAAGCTGAATCTGGCACATTGAGGAATTTATTTAAAAAGTCCTGACTTTCCTTGGGGGTGTGAAAGTCAGTCGGCTTTACCGTCTTCGCTAAGGTACCCCAGTAAGCATCGTCTGAGGCAGTAAGGCGACTGTATTCGTCAGGAGACAGTACAATAGCCACTGGCTTTTCATTACGAGTGATGGTTACTGGTTCCAAACGAGCCAGATCAACCATATCAGCAAAACGATTCTTTGCTTCTGTGGCGGTGAGTGATTGATTAGTCATAGTGATATATTAGCTAAATTATACAAAATAGTTAATATAGCTAATTTAGGTACAAAAACACTAGTGGAGCCAAGAGCCACCAGAAGAAGTATTCAGAGGGGGCGAAGATGGCCTGGATTGGTGTGCCGGGGGTAACAAAGTCTGTGACTGGTAACACATGGAAGCTAAAGACCATCAAAAGAATAGTTCCGCTGATAGCAAGCATGAGCTTCTTGCCAAAGCTTTCAAATTTCTTTTCTTGATACTCTCGTGGCATGAGACGGGTCATGAGTATGGTTGAGACAATGGTAAACAGTATAAAAATACCAACCTTCATCAAGGCATCATTTTCTCCGCCACCGAGGAAGGTGCTGTAGTACGGAAACTCTAGTGAAATGAGGAGCGCAAAGTAGAGACCTACAATAAGATTAATCACGTGCTGTCTGCCGCGTATGATGCTGTACACTATAAAAAATCCGAACACTCCAAGGAGGTATGCAAATTCTTGTATGAACAGTAGGATGTCTCCGGTACTCATAAAAAATAATAGATGTACAGGTGAAGCCTGTACATCTATTATATGCCCGCTGGTGCAGTAATCGAAGGTTATATCCCCTCTTTTCGGAGTTCTTCGACCAGCTTCTTGGCGGACTTGGAGAGGTTTTTTGGGAAGGCGATTTCTACCTTAACCATAAAGTCACCACGGGTTCGGTCATCGACCGGTACGCCTTTACCTTTGATGCGGAGGAGTTCGCCGTGAGTAATGCCGGTAGGAATAGTGACAGTGACTGGACCGTCGAGTGTGTCTACTTTGTATTCGCTACCGAGAAGTGCGT